>UMHM01033902.1_pt1 | contig 111512 bp, 100 predicted proteins | sample 1965501 | NCBI WGS metagenome assembly UMHM01 (sample SAMEA4836095, study PRJEB28245) | human gut metagenome | biome: gut microbiome; material: fecal sample | place: Denmark | collected 2008
GAGTACATATGATCCGATAAACAATATTCCCAAAAATTCCTTCCAGATGCTCGATGTCTGCAATTCACCGATTTACTTTGATACTACGAAAAACCAAGACGGCAAATGCGAATTTAAATCCCCCAAATCCCCTATAAGCATTCTGAATACAGGTGATCTTCAGAATCCTGTAATTCGCTTTGCCAGATTAATAGGTTTCTCAAACCCAAATTCTACCATTCCCGAATACGCAAACGCTATGCTGCCATCAAGTAATTTATATACCGTTTATTGCGATATCGACAACAAATACTCGCTTTATACAACCGATGAATCTAACAATAATTATACTTACAATGGATTTTCAATCCCCGTGTTCCCCCCTGCAATAAATCTCGAACAGTATTCCACCTTCCTTCAAATTCAACGTGCGCCAGTCGCTCCCATTCCGACTGAAAACGAAGCTTTTCGCTTTGCCGTAGAACAATTTAACTCGAAAAACCGGCAAAATCCATCGCCCGAAACCGCTTCCGATGAAACGAATAAATACGCTCCCGAGAAATCAGCCACACTTGCCGAGACGATTTCTTCAAAATCCCTCTCGCTCAGCAATCCCGAAGAAAAGAAATCCGAAAAAACATCACCGGCAACCGATTCACCCGATAAAAAGCAAGACAACTCAACTGCCGCGAAAGAAAACTCATATACAGATGAACTCACCGGGTTAAAAATTATATTTGATGACGGTTCAGAAGAGAAAAAGAAAAAAAATGACGACAAGGATTCCAATCTCAAAAAGATAGGCGCCGAAAACGACCCATTCTCCCCGTATTTGTCATTTCATCAGGACAGATACGGTATGAGCGATGGCACAATGGGAATCACAACGTCTTATCGTGATGATGGCGATTCCTGTTTCTCATACACCTATGACGCATTTACAAATTTTATCGTTATCCCGCAAAGCATTGAGTGTACAATAAACCGTGACGGAACGGTTGAAAATGAAGTTCGGCTGACAGTATATATGAACCAAAATATGTTTCAGACAATAACCGTAAAACCCAACAAAACCGGAAATCTGATAAACGAGATACAGAAAATCTTTCCGCAGGCCTGCCTTGAACCGTTTGTAAAGTGTGCGAACAAGCATCTTTCCGCTTATATTTCCAAAATGCTTGCCAAAACTCCCTTGACTTACAGGTACAGAAAATCCGGCTGGAATATGTTTGTTTTTCCGAATGGTCAAAGGTCAATGTTCTACTGCAACGACGCTATGGAGCAAAACGCTGTTTTCAGCACGGAAACCGGAAAACGTCTTGATTTTTTGCCGAATGTTACACAAAGTCAGGCGTTCTATTTCGCCGTAAAAATGCTCGCTCTCGGAAATATGACAAAGACGCTCCCGCTGTTTTTGTTCTCACATATCGGCGTGATGTACAGCATTTTTGAAGAAGCGGGATTTGCGCCGAATTTCCTCCTGAACATTGTCGGGCACACAGGTAGTCTGAAAACCTCGGTGAGCAAGATTTTCTTCAAAATCCTCAGGGACAACCGCAACGACATCGCGTCAAGCTTTAACGATACCGCAACCGCAATGGAAATCAAAATGGGAAACACCTTTGACGAGGTTCTCCTTATCGACGATTTCCGTCCCTCGTCCAACAAAACCGAAACAAGCCGTATGCGAAATTCTCTTGAAAAGCTCGTGCGGTATTTCGGCGACGGCGTGGGAAAAAGCAGAGGCAATCCGTTACTCACGCTCAACAAAGAGTTCAGACCGCACGGCGTCTGCGCGATTACGGGTGAATATCTGTACGGCGTTCCGTCATCGCTGTTGAGAATGCTTATCGTTCACGTCAATAATAAAACCTTTGACAAAAAACTGCTGAAATTCTATCAGGACAATCCGCTGATGTTCCCCACTCACATCAGATTTTTCATCGATTATCTGCAAGCAAATTATGGTGTTCTTGTGAACCACATCAGAACACATTTCCCCGTTCTCTGCGATGAATACAGAACGCGGAGCTGGGAGTCAAGGCTTGTTCAGACAGTGGCATGGCTGGATATCACCGCGGAAATAGTCTTCAAATTTTACGCTGTTCAGATGAAACTTACCTCTCCCGAGGACGCCAAGCGACAGTACGAGCAGTGCAAATTCGCGATTTCCGAGGCGGTTAATGAGAGCAACGAGCTTGCTACAAACACATCGCCGGAAAAAATGTTCCTGAATGGAATGACAAAACAAATCCGCGACAAAAAGCTGCTTATCGCGGACTGCAAAAACGTGTACAAACAGAATACCGAGCTTTACGCGGGCTTTATCGACGAAGAGAAACGGCGGCTGTTTGTACGTCCGACAAAGGCTTTCAATTCCGTTTTGCAATACTGCGACAAAATGGATATGCGCTTTACCGAAACCGAAAGGTCCACGCGTCAGGCGCTGATTGTAAACGGCTACATACAAGGTCAGTCCGAGGACGACAAGGAAAACACAAGTTATGTTGTCCGTCTTGACAACAACAAAGAGGTCAGAATGCTTGCGTTTTATCTCGATAAGCTGGAAAACGAATACGGGAAAATTCCCTGCTGTACCGGAGAATAACGAGTGATTTTGTTACACTTTCGGCATTTTGGCAGCCCCTTTTGAGAAAAAATTTTCCCGCTGTTTCCGTAAAATCTTGACAGAGAGGTTTACGGAAAGTATAATAGAAAGCAAGGAGGTGCGGATTATGAAAATTGCGATATATTCCCGAAAATCAAGATTTACGGGCAAGGGCGAGAGTATCGAAAATCAGATTTCGCTCTGCCGCGAATATATTTCCCGCACAATTCCCGATGCATCGGACAGCGATATCACCGTCTACGAGGACGAGGGCTTTTCCGCGAAAACTCTCGACCGACCGCAGTTTCGCAGAATGATGGAGAGTGCGGCAAAGCAGCCGTTTGATTACGTCGTTGTGTATCGTCTGGACAGAATAAGCCGTAATGTCGGCGATTTTGCCAAGCTTATCGAAAAGCTCAACTCAATGCACACCGCGTTTATCTGCATAAAAGAGCAGTTTGATACGTCAACGCCGATGGGAAGAGCGATGATGAATATAGCCGCCGTTTTCGCGCAGCTTGAGCGTGAAACCATCGCCGAGCGTATCAAGGATAACATCGTTTTTCTCGCAAGGACAGGGCGCTGGCTGGGCGGTGTTACACCTTTGGGGTATTCGGCAGAAAAGACTGAAATCCGCGATGAAGAAGGCAAAAACCGCTCCGCTTTTAAGCTGAAACAAAATCCCGATGAGGTCAAGAAAATCAAGACGATTTTCAGGAAATACCTTGAATTTCAGTCAATTACACGGGTGCGCTCGTGGCTGATACAGCACGACTATAAAACCCGCGAAGGCTGCGATTTCGGTACATACGCAATCAGAATGATTCTCCGAAATCCCGTCTACTGCCCCGCCGACAAAGCCGCGTTTGAGTATTTCAAAAATCTCGGCTCAACGGTCTGCTTTGATGAAGATGAAATCGATGAAAACGCGGGTATTATGCCGTTTTTCCGTACCGTGCAGGACGGAAAAGACAACCTGCGCACTCCGCCGGAGAGCTGGTTTATTGCAAAGGGAAAACACAAGCCTGTCGTGACCTCGGAGCAGTGGCTGAAAGCACAAGAACTTCTACAGGAGAACGCGTCAAAGACGTTTTACCGTCCCGGCAGAAACACGGTGAGCCTGCTCACAGGGCTTGTCCGCTGCACAGAATGCGGCAGTATAATGCGCCCTCGCGTCAACAGCAGCAGCCGCACTCTTCCCGACGGCACGCGAACTTTTATGTATATGTGCACGCTGAAAGAAAGCTCGAAAAAATCAAAATGCACGATGAAAAACATCAACGGCAACGAGCTTGACAAGCTGGTTTGCGACGAGGTTTTGAAGATAAACGAGCCGACGGGAATTCTCAACAGTCAGCTTGACGAAATGACGAAATCGCAGGAAAAAAACAGCTCGGAGAATAATGAAAAACTCGCAGAGCTGCAAAGGCTGATTAAGGAGCACAAGGAGCAGATTGCAAATCTGGTGAAGGTGCTCTCGATGTCGCAGGACAGCGCCGCAATGCTGCAATACACCACAAAAGAAATCGAACGGCTCGACAAGGAAATCACGATGTACGAGAAAGAAATGCAGGAGATTGCCGATGTCGGTGAACAGAATTTGAAGCGAAATCAGCTTATCGATGAAATTATAAAATCAATTTTGGATTTCCGTGATAATTACAAAAATATGAGTTTTGCGGAAAAGCAGGACTTTATGCACAGAATAATCAACAGAGTTGAGTGGGACGGGGATAACGCACACATCTTCTTAAACCGCTGAATAAAGCCAAATTCGCCGAGGAGAACCTGTTTTCCTCGGCAAAGTTATAGATTTATCAATGCACCTCGAAGCGTAAGTTGAGAACCTGTTGTTCTGCGAGCAGTCGAATGTTTCTGCGGCGCGGATAAGCCCGATTGTACCGATTGAAACGAGGTCGTCGGGGTCCTTACAGTCTGGGTATTTTTTGTTGACGATATAAGCGACAAGCCGCAGGTTGTGTACAATCAGCTTGTCGCGCGCCTCTGAATCGCCCTCCGCGACCTTTTTAAGACACTCGGCTTCTTCTTTTCGTGAAAGCTGCTTCGGGAAATTATTCCTGCCCTCGAAATGCAGTCCGAAAAACAGCAAATTCTGAAGCGCCAGTTTAATCAGCAAAAGTCCCATAACACACCTCGCAAACGTTTTTTACCATTCTATTTCGGTGCGCTTGGGCAATATTCGACAGCGCGCAAAAAAACGCCGTTTTTCCGTCATATCCGAGCGATTTTGTCCATATATTATACAAAAAATCGGACAAAGGAGCAAGCTATGAAACGTAACAAAGTCTATGACCTGTTGATTTTTGTGCTGTCGGCGGAGCTTACGGGCGTTTTGTCGAGCCTGATTTCGGGCGGCGGAAGGACGCTTTACTCAACGTTAGAGAAACCGCCGCTCTCGCCGCCCGGCTGGGTTTTTCCCGTCGTTTGGACGATACTATACGCGCTTATGGGAATATCCGCGTTTCTAATCTACCACTCCGACGGCGAGCCTGTACGGGTGAAATCCGCGCTGAGAACCTACGTTTTGCAGCTTATCGTAAACTTCTCGTGGAGCATATTTTTCTTCAGATTTGAAGCGCTGTGGGCGTCCGTTGCAGTTATCGCTATACTGATAATCCTCGTTATCGCGATGATAGTAAAATTCGCGAAAATCCGCCCCGCAGCCGCACTGATAAACATACCCTATCTCGTCTGGCTGCTTTTCGCGGCTTACCTTAACATCGCCACGGCAATTCTGAATTAACGAAAAAACGCGGTCTGTCTTTCGGCAAACCGCGCTATTTTCATCGATAATTCACATTAAAGATTAACCTTGGGAAGTCCCGCAAAGCCCTTTGCAAGGTCCTCGTCTGTGGGAATATAATCGGTCATTTTTCCATCGTTGAACGCCTGATAAGCGTACATATCGAAGTAACCCGTTCCCGTAAGCCCGAAGAAAATGTTCTTTTCCTCGCCCGTTTCCTTGCACTTGAGCGCCTCGTCGATGGCAACCTTGATTGCGTGGCTGCTTTCGGGCGCGGGGAGAATGCCCTCGACTCTCGCGAACCTCTCCGCTGCGGCAAAAACGGCAGTCTGCTCAACGGAAACAGCTTCCATATACTTATCGTGATAAAGCTGCGACAAAATCGAGCTCATTCCGTGATAACGCAGACCTCCCGCGTGATTTGGCGACGGAATAAAGCCGCTTCCGAGCGTATACATTTTCGCAAGCGGGCAAACCATTCCCGTATCGCAGTAATCGTAGACGTACTTTCCGCGCGTAAGGCTGGGGCAGGAAGCGGGTTCGACCGCGATAATCCTGTAATCATTCTCGCCGCGCAGCATTTCACCGACAAACGGCGAAATAAGACCGCCAAGATTTGAGCCGCCGCCCGCGCAGCCGATGATGATATCGGGCTTCACGCCGATTTTCTCGAACGCCGCCTTTGATTCAAGACCCATAATCGTCTGATGCAGCAAAACCTGCGACAAAACCGAACCGAGAACGTATCTGTAACCCTCTGTAGAAACCGCGGTTTCAACGGCTTCCGAAATCGCGCAGCCAAGGCTTCCCGTAGTTCCGGGGTGCTCGGCGAGGATTTTTCTGCCGACATTCGTAAGCTCGGACGGCGAGGGAGTAACCGAAGCTCCGTAAGTTCTCATAACCTCTCTGCGGAACGGTTTCTGCTCATACGAGCACTTAACCATAAATACCTTGCAGTCAAGCCCGAAATACGCGCACGCCATCGAAAGCGCAGTTCCCCACTGACCCGCGCCGGTTTCGGTCGTAACGCCCTTCAGACCCTGTTTTTTCGCGTAATAAGCCTGAGCGATGGCGCTGTTGAGCTTGTGGCTGCCGGAGGTGTTGTTGCCCTCGAATTTATAGTAAATATGCGCGGGAGTGCCGAGCTTTTTTTCAAGGCAATACGCTCTCACAAGCGGCGACGGACGATACATTTTATAAAATTCGCGTATTTCGTCGGGAATATCGAAAAACGGCGTTGTGTCGTCTATTTCCTGTTTAACAAGCTCGTCGCAGAACACAACGGAAAGTTCTTCCGCGGTCATAGGCTTGAGAGTATGCGGATTGAGAAGCGGCGCGGGCTTGTTTTTCATATCCGCTCTTACGTTATACCACTGCTTGGGGAGTTCGGACTCCTCAAGATATGTTTTATAGGGAATTTTTTCGTTCATAAACATTTTCCTTTCGGTGTATTGATTTATCATATTAATTATAAGCGCTTTCTGCAAGTTTGTCAATATAAAAATTCAAAGAATTTCACAATTCAGCGATTTATTCAATAAAAATCTCCCAGAAAAACCGCCTGTCCGAAATCGGGAAATCATCGAGAACTCCATGCTCCGGGTCGTAGAAAACGCCGTCCGCAAACAGCGACCAGTGCCAACAGCGCGGCGTTTCAAGGCTCAAAAGCGCGATTTTCGGCAAATCCTCCCTTGTAAAAGCCTGTCTGCGTTCACGCGAAAACCGAACGCCGTTTGTTTCAAGGACAAGCTGCATTTCGCGGAGGGTTGTTTCGCGGTCGTTTTGCAGAAAATTGCAGATTTCTTCGGGCTTTTTTCCGAGAAGCATAGCCAAAACAGCCTGCCCGCACTGCAAATCGGTAGGCTCGTGAATATATTCGACAGTCATAAAAACCTCGCCTTTTTCACTATGATAACACATTCGCCGCCGTTTGTCAATCGCGTTTGCAAAACCGCTTGAAATTGCCGTGAAAATATGTTACAATTAGTTTATTGACAAGGGGTGAAAATATGTACAAAATCTTTATTGCCGAGGACGATGAAACCATAGCGCAGGCGGTGAAAAAGCACCTTGAAAGCTGGGGATTTGAGGTAAAAACAGCGGGCAATTTCCGCGAAATTCTGTCGGAATACGAGGATTTTTCGCCGCATCTCACGCTTCTTGATATCGGGCTTCCGTTTCACAACGGATTTTTTTGGTGCGAACGGATAAGAAAAATCTCGAAAGCGCCGATTGTCTTTTTATCGTCGGCTTCCGACAATATGAACATTGTTCTTGCGATGAATATGGGCGGCGATGATTTTATCGCGAAACCGTTTGATTTATCGGTGCTTATGGCTAAAATAAACGCGCTTCTGCGGCGGTGCTACGACTTTGCCGCGCCGAGCGAAACAATCGAATACAACGGCGCCGTGCTTAATATTCCCGAAGCGGCGCTTGTGTATTCGGGCGAGAAAATCGAGCTTACAAAAAACGAATTTCGCATACTTCTCACGCTTATGCAGAACCGCGGAAAGGTCGTGAGCCGCGACGAGCTTATGAAGCGGCTCTGGGAAACGGATTGTTTCATCGACGACAACACGCTCACCGTGAATATTTCGCGTCTGCGCAGGAAAATCGAAGCGCACGGAATGACGAATTTCATCTCAACAAAAGCCGGTCTTGGCTATATCGTGGAGTAAAAAATGCTTTTTGAGTACATAAAATCGAAAATAGCCGCGCTTATTGTCTGGGCGCTTTGCAGCGCGGTTTTCGCGATAATATCGCACGGATTTTCGCTTCCTGCGGCGGCGGTTATCTACACCGCGTCAATCTCGCTGTTCTTTATACTCGTCTATTTTGCCGTGGATTTTTGCTCGTTTATGAGGAAAATAAAGCTTCTGCGGCACTGTGCCGAGGAAATTACGCTCACGGCGGAAAATCTTCCCGAAGCGAAAAACGCGGTTGAAAAAGAATACGCGAAAATGATTGAAACGCTTTTCTGCGAAAAATCGGAAATTCTGAATGAAAGCACGAAAAAAATCTCGGATTTGTCCGATTATTACACAATCTGGGCGCATCAGATAAAAACGCCGATTGCGGCGGCGCGGCTTGTTTTGCAGAGCGGGATTGACGAGGCTGAGCTTTCCGAGCAGCTTCGGCGAATTGAGGAATATGTGCAGATGGCGATGTGCTATGTGCGGCTTTCGTCCGAAAGCACGGATTTTGTTTTCGAGGAGATAAACGCGGACGAGCTTATACGCAGCGAAGTCAGGAAATATTCAACGCAGTTTATCCGCAAAAAGCTGTCGCTCGAACTGAAAAACACGGAAAAAATCATCGTATCCGACAAGAAATGGCTCGGATTTATAGTCGGGCAGGTGCTGTCGAACGCGGTTAAATACACAAATTCCGGCGGTGTTTCAATCTACTTTGAAGAACCGCTTACGCTCTGCGTTAAGGATACGGGAATAGGGATTTCTCCCGAAGATTTGCCGAGAATATTCGAGAAAGGCTACACGGGGCTTAACGGCAGAATTGACGACAAAGCGAGCGGTATCGGGCTTTATCTCTGCGATACGATTTGCCGCAGGCTCGGTCACAAAATCACGGCTCAAAGCGATAAAACCGGCACTCTGATAAAGATTGATTTGCAAAGAACAGAAATAAAATTCGACTAAACTTACAAAAACGTAAGGCAAATGTAAGGCAAATCAATGGCGAAAATCGTATCGTTCGGGTATAATTGTAAAAAAAGGAGGAATTTTTATGGCTATACTCGAAGTACATAACGTAAAAAAGGTCTACACACAGCGCCTTGGGAGCGTTCGCGTAACGGCGCTGTCAAACGTATCGTTCACGGTGGAAAAAGGCGAATATATCGCGATTATGGGCGAAAGCGGCTCAGGAAAGACAACGCTTCTGAACATTCTCGCGGCGCTTGACAAGCCGACTTCCGGAAACGTGCTGCTTGACGGGACTGACATTACCGCAATCAAGGAGAAATTCATCGCGAAATTCCGCCGCGACAACCTCGGTTTTGTGTTTCAGGAGTTCAATCTTCTCGATAATTTCACCGTCCGCGACAATATCCTGCTTCCGCTCGTGCTTATGGGACTGCCGCAGGCGGAAATGTTCAAAAGGCTCGCTTCAACCGCGAAAAATCTCGGAATAACCGACCTTCTCGACAAGTACCCATACGAGATTTCGGGCGGTCAGAAGCAGCGCACAGCGGCGGCGCGGGCGATGATAACCGAGCCAAAAATCCTGCTTGCGGACGAGCCGACGGGCGCGCTTGACAGCAAGTCGTCCGACGAGCTTCTGTCGCTTTTCGCGGACTTCAACAAGCAGGGTCAGACCATTCTTATGGTTACGCACTCCGTCAAGGCTGCAAGCCGCGCGAACCGCGTTCTTTTCATCAAGGACGGTCAGATTTACCACCAGATTTACCGCGGCGACAGCACCGACGAGGTGATGTACAAAAAAATCTCCGACACGCTCACGGTAATCGCGGCGGGAGGTGAGGCGGTGTGAATATTTCGCTTTACCCGCGTCTTGCGCTGTCCGGCATAAAGAAGAATTTCAGGTTTTACCTGCCTTTTCTGCTTGCCTGCACGGGAATGATGACGGTATTCTACATAACCGCGTTTCTCGCGCAGAGCGATTTTGTCCGCGCGCAGCGCGGCGGCGAGATGATAAGCGTTGTGCTGAGGCTCGGCTGGATTATACTCACGGTTTTTTCGGCAGTTCTGCTGTTCTATACAAATTCGTTTCTCATAAAGCGCAGAAAAAAGGAGTTCGGTCTTTACAATATCCTCGGAATGAGCAAGAACGACATCACGAAGGTTCTCGTTTTCGAGGACGCTTTTATTCTCCTCATAACGCTTCTCGCGGGAATTTCGCTCGGCGTTCTGTTCTCGAAGCTTGTTGAAATTCTGCTTATCAATATGCTCGGCGGAAAGAACACGCTCACGTTCTACATTGATTGGAAAGTAATCCGCGATGAAGCGACAATTTACTTTGCGCTATTTGGATTTATCCTCGTAAAAGGCAATTATCAGGTATCGCGAATGAGCGCAATCAACCTTTTCAACTCGAAAAGAGCGGGCGAAAAGCCGCCGCGCTCAAACGCCGCCGCAGCGATAATCGGCGCGGTTTTGCTTATCGCGGGATACGTTCTCGCGAATATCGTAAAAAATCCCATTTACGCAATTCTGGCGTTCTTCGGCGCGGTCGTGCTTGTAATCGTGGGAACGTATCTTTTATTCATTTCGGGAAGCGTTTTTTTCTGCAAATTACTGCAAAAGAACAAAAAATACTACTATAAAACGAACCATTTCGTTTCAACCTCGCAGATGGCTTTCCGAATGAAAAGAAACGGTGCGGGACTCGCTTCAATCTGTATTCTCGCGACAATGGCGCTGTTTACGATTTCATCGACTTCGGGGCTTTATTTCGGCAGCAGCAGTATCATAAGAAAATTGTTCCCGCGCGATTTGTCGTTTATCATAACAACGGAGGACGAAAGCCTCGCGGACGCGTTTGAAAAGGCGCTTTACGACAATTCCCGCGAAAAAGGCGTTGAACCGAGCAGTTTCGCGCGCTATCGCTATCTTAACTCCGGCAGCTTTTTCATGGCGTTTTACAAGGACAAAAAGCTTATCACGCCCGCTCAGCTTGACGCGATGAGCGATGATGAAATAAACAATCTCAGCGCGACAACCCCGCAGACGTATTTCTATTACATTCCGATATCCGACTATAACAGAGTTATGGGCGAAAATCTCACGGTAAACCGCGGCGAAGCGCTTGTTCTGAAGCTGAAAAGCGAGCCGAAAAACGCGACCTACGACTTAATTCCGATTAAGGGCGAGCTTAAAACCACCGAGTCCACAGCGGCAAACGGCGATGTTATCACGTCGGAATACCGCGAAACCGACTATCTGAAAGGCGTTGGAACGGTCGATGATTTCGTCGTCACAGACGGAAGCGACACGGACGAGCTGTCTAACTCGGATATTTACGACAATATGAACACAGTCCGCAATCGCTACGCGTTCATAAACGACGAGGATTTCGAGGAGCAGTACAAGCTTTATCTTGAGGACAGCCTCAAATATATCCGCACTTCCGAAGCCAGAATTATTCACTCCGAAAGCGAGCTTGAAGCGGGAGAAACGTTCGAGTATTACTACGAGCCGCAAATGCATTATTATATCGGCGCAAACCTGAAATGCAGCGATGAAACAATGAGCAAAATCGAGGGTCTGGTTAATGGCACGGACGACGATTACCCGACCTATCGCGCCGAATTTGACGGAAAAAGCCATATCTGCGAAAGCAGATATATTTCCGAGGGCGTCTGGGCAAGGCGCGCAGAATTAATCGCGCTTTACGGCGGACTTTTCTTCCTCGGAATAATGTTCTTCATCGTTTTTGTAATGTCGGCGGTTATGATTATGTACTACAAGCAGGTTACGGAGGGCTTCGAGGACAGAGAGGGCTTTGAAATCCTGCAAAAGGTCGGAATGACAAAAAGCGAAATCCGCTCCTCGGTCAATTCGCAGGTGCTTACGCTGTTCTTCGCGCCGCTTGTCGCCGCGGGAGTGCATATGGCGTTCGCGTTCCCGATAATAACGAAAATTCTCTCGATTTTCGGAATTGCGGACATCGCTTATCTTTTGATTGTCACGCTTATCTGCTTCGCGTTTTACTCCGCGGTTTACGTTCTCGTTTACATTCTCACATCGAAAAGCTACTATAAAATCGTAAGCTGACAAAAATTCTCCGCACGGTTGAGAAAGCCGCGCGGAGTTTTTTTACATTGCGAGAAAAGCCTTGTGCAGGCGCATATCTTCGGTAAGTTCGGGGTGAAACGCAAGCCCGAGCTGATTTTTACAGCGAACCGCGGTGATTTTTCCGTCCGTTTCGTTCAGCACTTCTACATTATCCGACAAAACCCGCTTTACATAAGGCGCGCGGATAAACCGCATAGGAAAATCTCCCGTATCGCCGATATTTCCGACGGCGGAAAAGCTTCCGAGCTGCCTGCCGTAGGCGTTTCGGCAGACCTCGACGGGAAGCGTTCCGAAAACGCTCTCCTCGCCGCCCGAAATCGTTTCGGCAAGCACGATAAGTCCCGCGCACGTTCCGAGAACGGGCATTCCCTTGGCGATAAGCGCTTTCAGCGGCTCGTACATTTCAAGCTCGTGAAGCAGCTTTCGCTGAGTTGTGCTTTCGCCGCCGGGGAGAATAAGCCTGTCGATATCGGGCGTGATATCGTTGACATTCCGCAGAAAACGATACTTTTCGCCGAGATTGTCAAGGCAGTGCGCGTGCTCGGCGAACGCGCCCTGAAGTGCGAGTATTCCTACCATTATTTGCCTCTTTCAGCCATAAGCAGAGCGATTTCCTGCTCGTTAATCCCGACCATAGCCTCGCCGAGATTTTCCGAAAGCTTTGCGAGAATATCAGGCTTGTCGTAATTCGTGACAGCCTTTACGATAGCCTGCGCGCGCTTTTCCGGGTCGCCGGACTTGAATATACCCGAACCGACAAATACGCCCTCTGCGCCGAGCTGCATCATAAGCGCAGCGTCTGCGGGCGTCGCGACACCGCCTGCCGCGAAATTTACAACGGGCAGCTTTTTATTGTCGTGAACGTATTTCACAAGGTCGTATGACACCTGAAGCCGCTTCGCTTCCTCGAAAAGCTCGTCCTCGCGGCGAGAAGAAAGCTGCGCGATTTCGCTCTGAATCATTCTCATATGTCTTACAGCCTGAACAACGTCGCCCGTGCCGGGTTCGCCCTTCGTGCGTATCATAGAAGCGCCCTCGGATATTCTGCGGAGCGCTTCGCCGAGGTTTTTCGCGCCGCATACGAACGGCACTTTGAACTCGTTCTTGTTGATATGATAAACATCGTCTGCGGGCGACAGAACCTCGCTCTCGTCGATGTAATCAATCTCAATTGCTTCGAGAATTTGCGCCTCGGCGAAATGCCCTATTCTGCACTTCGCCATTACGGGAATACTCACGGCGTTCTGAATACCCTTAATCATCGCGGGGTCGCTCATTCTCGAAACGCCGCCCGCAGCGCGTATATCCGCGGGTATTCTTTCAAGCGCCATAACCGCGCACGCGCCCGCCGCTTCGGCAATTCTCGCCTGTTCGGGCGTTGTCACGTCCATAATAACGCCGCCCTTGAGCATCTGGGCAAGCTCCTTGTTAAGCTGATAACGATTTTCGCTCATTTTATTTTCCTCCGTTTTGTATTGACTTTTTGTGATAATCATAGTATAATCAAAATATGGTTATATTTCAATGTCCAAAATAAACTTTTTCGATAAGGTCAGAAAGGCGAATTTTATGATTACCTACGAGCTTGACAAGTCAATTTCCGAACCTCTCTATGTTCAGATATACGAAAAAATAAAGCGGGATATCGAGTCCGGAGCGATAAAATCCGATGAAAAGCTCCCTTCCAAAAGGAATTTCGCGCAAAATCTCGGCGTGAGCGTTATCACGGTCGAAAATGCATATAACCAACTCATTGCCGAGGGATATATAAGGTCAGTTCCGCAAAAGGGCTTTTTCGCCGAGAAGCTGAACGCGAATTTATTTGCCGAAAAGAAGATTGAAAGCGAAAAAACCGCTCCCGCGGCGAGAGCGATTGATGAAGAAAACAAGCTTTTTCCGTTCGCCGTCTGGGCGAAGCTTATGCGCGACGAACTTTCGGAAAATCAGGGAAATCTTCTGAAAAAGCCGCCGTTCGAGGGCGTTTTCGAGCTTCGCGCGGCAATTTCGCGCCATCTGAAGCAATTCCGCAACATAACGGCTTCTCCCGAACAAATTATAATCGGCGCAGGCTCGGAGTATCTTTATATGCTGATGTACATTCTTTTCGGAAACGACAGGTTTTTTGCCGTGGAAGAGCCGGGTTATTCAAAAATAACGGAAATTTACGCGAATTACGGGCTGAAATATGAGCGAATACCCGTGCTTTCGGACGGCGTTGACGCGGATTATCTGAAGCGCGAGAATGTCAATATCCTCCACATTTCGCCCTCGCACCACTTCCCCACGGGCGTTATTACATCTGTCGGAAAGCGCTATTCCCTGCTTGAATGGGCAAGCGGCTCGGAGGACAGGTTTATCATCGAGGACGATTATGACAGCGAATTTCGTCTTGCGGGAAAGCCCATTCCGTCGCTTTACAGCATCGACGTTATGGACAAGGTTATCTATATGAACACTTTCAGCAAAAGCCTTGCCTCGACAATCAGAATAAGCTATATGGTTCTCCCGCAGAAATTCCTGCAAAAATACAAGGAAAAGCTGAGTTTCTGCTCCTGCCCCGTTTCAACGTTCGAGCAGTACGCGCTCGCGCGGTTCATTGACGAGGGGTTCTTTGAAAAGCACATCAACCGAATGCGCGTTCACTATAAAAAGTGCAGAAGCGAACTGTTTGAGCGAATGAAAAATTGCGATTTGTTCAAAAACTCGGTTGTTTCCGGCGAGGATTCGGGACTTCACTGCGTTGTGAAATTTGATACGGATATGAGCGACGAGGAACTTCTCGCAAAGGTTACAGCGCGGGGCTTCAGAGCCGTGATGATGAAGGATTTCTACCACGACGGAAACGTTCAAGACTGTCATATGCTGATTTTCGGATACTGATTAAAGACAACAAAAAGAGCTGTCGCCCATAACGGTAACAGCTCTTGTCATATTCAAATGAGCGCAGCACTTGCGCGGAACGGCTCAGCCGACGATTTGAAAAAATTTTTATTTGAACTCGCAGTGTAATTTCAGAGGGCAGCCAATCCTCTGTTATTATAATAACACATTCTTCCCAAAATGTCAAAAGCTTTTTCAAAATTATCGCAATATTATTTTTCGGTGCTTGTGCATTTTGCACGGATTTTTAGCCAAATTTTATCGTCATTTTGCACAATTTTACAAAACCCCCTTGATAAATCCGAGTATATATTGTATAATAAAGGCAAGCCGATGTGTCCTGCAAAGTCTATTCGGCGGATACAAGGACTTTGAGTTTGAGAAAGGATTTGAAAAATATGGCAAACAGATTTGTACTTAACGAAACGTCTTATCACGGCGCGGGCGCTATCGAAAATATCGCCGTTGAGGCAAAGAACAGAGCGTTCAAAAAGGCGTTTGTATGCTCCGACCCCGACCTTATCAAGTTCGGCGTAACAAAGAAGGTTCTTGATGTTCTTGAAAAAGACGGTCTTGCTTATGAGGTTTACGACAATATCAAGCCCAACCCCACGATTGAGAACGTTCAGACGGGCGTTGAAGCTTTCAAGAAAAGCGGCGCCGACTATATAATCGCAATAGGCGGCGGTTCTTCGATGGATACCGCAAAAGCTATCGGTATTATCATCAACAACCCCGAATTTGCGGACGTTCGCTCGCTGGAGGGCGTCGCTCCCACAAGGAAGCCCTGCGTTCCGATTATCGCCGTTCCCACAACCGCAGGAACAGCCGCGGAGGTTACGATAAACTACGTTATAACCGATGTTGAAAAGAACCGCAAAATGGTTTGCGTTGACCCGCACGATATACCGGTTGTGGCGATTGTAGACCCGGATATGATGTCCACGATGCCGAAGGGGCTTACCGCCGCTACGGGTATGGACGCGCTTACGCACGCTATTGAGGGTTATATCACAAAGGCGGCGTGGGAACTTTCGGATATGTTCCACCTGAAGGCTATCGAGATTATCGCGCGTTCGCTCCGCGGCGCAGTTGCAAACACTCCCGACGGGCGCGAGGGAATGGCTCTCGGACAGTATATTGCCGGAATGGGCTTCTCGAACGTTGGTCTTGGAATAGTCCACTCTATGGCTCACCCGCTCGGCGCTCTGTACGACACGCCTCACGGTGTTGCAAACGCGATTATACTCCCGACCGTTATGGAATACAACGCGCCCTGCACGGGCGAGAAGTACCGCGATATTGCGAAGGCAATGGGCGTTGAGGGGACGGAAAAGATGTCGCAGGATGAGTACAGAAAGGCTGCAATCGACGCGGTTAAGAAGCTCTCCGAGGACGTTGGCATTCCCACAGGCCTCAAGGATATCGTAAAACCCGAAGATATTCCTTTCCTCGCGCAGTCCGCATATGATGACGCTTGCCGTCCCGGAAACCCGCGCGATACCTCTGTCGAAGAAATCACAGAGCTTTACAAGAGCCTGCTGTAATCGAAAAGGCTCGGCGAACCCATAAATAAACATCTCCCCTTTTATCGGACAATGCGGTAAATCATACCCAAAAGTCCGATAAAAGGGGAGTTTTTTGCTTAAAAGGCGTTTAAGCTCTGCACCTTATCCTCATATTTTGCAGGTTGCGGGTTTTTTGGGAAATCGGCATTGACAGCGGCGAAAAATTTGGTATAATATATATAAACAAGAAAAAAACGGAGGGAAAAATGAAGCTTATTGAACGAACGAACAGCTCCCCCGAGGACGACAAAGTTATACTTGAATATTTTGAATTTACGCAGGAGTTCTCGGATATCAAGAATTTTATCGAAGATAACGGACAGCTTTTCGCCGTGTTTGACAAGGAAAAGAATATGATGAAGCTGAAAATCAAGGATATTCTTTACTTTGAAGCGGTCGGAGAGTATGTTTTCGCGTATACGGAAAAAGGCGTTTTCGAGGTGAAAATGCGGCTGTATCAGGTCGAGGAATCGCTTGAGCGGCACAAAATCCTGCGCGCTTCAAAGTCCTTTCTAATCAACCTTTACCGCATTTCGGCGGTTACGCCTGCGCTTAACGGAAGACTTATCGCGACAATGGACAACGGCGAAAAGGTGATGATTTCGCGGCAATACGCCAAAATCATCGCGGAACAGTTCGTAAAAGGTCTTGTCTGAAAGGAGCGCCATGAAAAAAGGAGAAATTTTAAAGTCAATCGCGCTGAATTATCTCATAATCGTCGCTGAAACAACGCTCTCGGTCGCGGTTATCGGAAGCATTTTTGCTGGAGATATTGCGATAAATTACAGCTATTTCTACATTCCGATTGTTCTGGGCGCATTTTATATGCTGCCGTGCCTGCCAATATATCTTAAAGAAAATATGACCGTAAAGCAGGTTATGATACAAAGATTTGTCGAACTTATCATAATTGAAGCCGCAACGCTTTTCGCCGCATATCTTCTTATCGGGGAAAAAATCGGCGTCGGCGGTTATATCGCGGTCGCGGTTTCCGTGTTGATTTTCGATATCGCGACTTATGTGCTGCAATGGGTGTTTGAAAAGAACGAAGCGGATAAAATTAACAAAATAATCTCGGAAATGAGAAATAAAAGCGAAAAATAAGGAGGAAATATGGCGATAACCGCTTTCTTGTAAAGCCGGTGAAATCCGCCGTTGAGCGCGTTGAGAACGCTGTTTTCGAGCCGCCTTACGAGGGCGCGAAGCCGATGCTGCTTATCGATAACGCAGACGACAAAGACTATCTCGCGGAGCTTTTTGAAGCGATTTACGACGAGCTTCCCGCGCCAAAACCCAAGAAGAAAAAACAGTGATGAATAATATTACGGAGGAAAATTATGAACAAACTTATTGCATACTGCGGTCTTGACTGTGAAAAATGCGACGCGAGAAAGGCTACTCTCGCGAATGACAACGCTCTGCGTGAAAAGGTAGCCGCGCTCTGGACGGAGCTTAACAAAGTGACGATAACGCCCGAAATGATAAACTGCGAGGGCTGCCGGATTAACGGCGCGAAAACGCCGTTCTGCGACGGTTTATGCGCGATAAGGCAGTGCGCGCTGAAAAAAGGCGCTGAAACCTGCGGAAAATGTCCCGATATGAAAAACTGCGAAACGGTCGGCGCAATCATCTCGAATAACCCCGAAGCGCTTGAAAATCTTACAAAGCTTTGATATAATAACGTTTACATACCGCAAAAGCACTTGAAAAATCGCCGATAATATTGTATAATGAAAAGTACAAATTTTGGAACAAGGAGAAAAATATGGAACTTCTGAAGCAAAACGAAGAACAGGCGAATATCGTCGCCGCGCGGGTTATGCGAATAACCTCTGCGGTATTCACGCTGGTATACATACTAAACTTGGTCGGAATATTCAAAGTGAAAAACGTGGTTATGACAATCACATTCATCATAGGGACGTTAATCCTCTGGCTGCCGACGCTGCTTGTCAACGGAATGAAGCTGAAACGCCCGTCGCTGAAATATATAATAGTAGGTTCGTCGGCAATTCTGGTGACGCTTCTTTCGGTCACTTTGACATATCACGTTGTCGCGCTTTATGTGTTCGCGATAGCGTTGGCGGCGCTTTATTTCTCGCGCAGACTGACGATTTTCGCGGCGGTTCTTACGATAGTCGGAACAACGGCGGGTCAGCTCATCGCGTTTTTTATGCAAACAACGCCCGATTCAAACCTCGATACGCTCAAAAGAGCGGTGATTTACGGAATAGCGCCGCGAGTGCTTATCCTCGTTGCGCTGACGGCGCTGTTTTCGCTTCTGAGCCGCCGCACTGCTTCTATGATAGGAAGCCTTATGAGCGCGGAACAGCAGAAAATTATGCGTGAAAAATCGCTTATGGTGTCGCAGAAGCTGCTTGAAACGGTAACGGAGCTTGACGGGATTTCCTCGTCCTCAGCGAACGCAAACCGCAGTATCGCCGAAGAATCCGCCGAAGTTATGCGCGGAAGCGACCGGAACACGGCGAAAATCACAAGCGTCGAGGAGAGTATGCGCGCAATTTCCGATAATCTCTCAAAGCTCGCGGAAATGAGCGGACAGATTGCCGCGCTCGCCGCCGACAGCGAAAAGATTTCCGGTGAAAACGACAAGCTGATTACAAACGCATACGGCTCGATGAACGAGGTTTGCAAAAGCACGGACGAAAGCTGCGAAATTATCCGGAATCTTTCCGAGCAGTCAAATCAGATTATCGGCATAGCGAAGGTAATCACGGACATCTCGATGCAGACGAACATTCTCGCAATAAACGCGTCAATCGAGGCTGCGCGCGCGGGTCAGTACGGAAAGGGATTTGCGGTTGTCGCGGGCGAAATCGGGATGCTTTCGGGCAAAACCAAAACCGCCGCGGCTAAAATCGGCTCTATAATCGAGAATATCACGGGCGATATCGCAAAGACGGTTGTTTCGATGAAGAAAAATACCGAGCTTACGCGCGAAAGTATGGATTATATGGAGAAAATCAAGCAGTCCGCAGAGCTTATAAGCTCGTCAAGCAGCGGAATTTCCGCGAATATCACGCAGATAAACACGATAATCGGCGAAGCTGCGGAAAGCGGCGAGAGCGTATCCGAGAATATCACGGAGGTCAGCGGAACAATCCGCGAAAATTCCGCGGCAATTCACCACGTTGCGGCGGCAATCGAGGAAAACAGCGCAGGCGCGGAAACGCTCGGCGCGATGGTAAAAGATATCTCGCAGATGGCGGCGGAGCTTGAAACGCTCACGAAATAAGACTGAAATATCACAAAGTCCCCCGAATTACTCGGGGATAATAAGGGATATGGACGCAAACCCGCATTACAAAAGGAATTGTAGTGCCGCAAAAATCGCAGACCATACCTGAACAACTAATAAAGGACGCTTTTCGACGAAAGGTGTCCTTTTTCTTTACAATAGAATAGAAGCATACACCTATGAAAAAGCGTGTCTATTGCAGATACCATATTATAATAGGTGTAACGGAGAGTTTTGAAAGAAGCTCTCCGCTTTTGTATGCTCAAAATCCGACATTGTGGGATAGCAAAGATACAAAAATCTATCTAATAGATAAATTTCTGCTGATAGTCTTGTGCATTTAGACAGAAATGTTGTATCATTGCATAGTTGGCAAGTAAATAATTTGGCACATCTTACAAAATTAAGGAGGATAGAATTATTATGAACGACAGCCTGAACGCTGCCTTGCCCTGTTGCAAGAACAGCAAGTGCTTTGCATATTGGGACGGAAAATGCTCCGCATTGACGAACACCTCATTCAGAGGTAAGTGTCCGTTTTTCAAGGATAAGGAAGAAAAGGCTCTGGAAGATATTCGCTGTAAGGCGAGGGTTGAGAAATGGGAGGCTGCGAAGCAGAAACGGCACATCGGTTAGCAAAGAAAGATACAATGGTAAATCCTGCTAATTTCAACAATGGGTAACTGCGCTTTTTGTTTAAGCCTACGAAAAATCTCGCACTTGCTCGATTTTTTTCAAAAAGGTATAGACTTTACCGCTTTAATGCGGCACAATGTGCTTGCAAGGCAAACAGACCTTAACAAATCAGTTTTGAGAGGAGAATTTCTATGGTACAGTTTAAGAACGACGAACACGAGGAAAGATACTACGCTGCACTCGCTAAGATGAAATCAACCGACTGCTATCACCGTGCGGTTGCGTATCTGTTCACGCTCGACAGGGATTGTGCAAGGCACATTGACGATGTGTTCGACTTTAGAGGGGACGGTATCAATACCGACGGTCTGCACAGCGGTTGGCAGACAGGAACATCTGTTCAGACAACACGGCTTGCGTTCAACCTTTGGAACGGTTTCATTGAGAAGGGCGAGGAAAAGCGGTTTACTCCCGATGAGATATTCACCTCAACCTACGCTAATTACTACTTTAGAAGCCCTGTGTTCGCTTTGTTGCGGCGCGTCCTTGCGCCGCTTTTGGCGAACACTGTGCAACATCCTGTTGCAATTAAGCTGAGATACCCCGAACACGAATATTAAGGTTAAACTCCCCCAAGGGATTTAACAGTACGGCAAAGGTAGCTCCTTTGGGTGGGGTTTCCTCTTTCCTCACCCTCGCCGTACAAATATAGGAGAAAAAAGAGGTTGAAAAGGTGCTACATATAGCACCAAGAAAAGAGGTTTACTTATGAAGTCAATAGCGTTTTATAACAACAAAGGCGGCGTCGGAAAGACTACCTCGGCTATCAACGTAAGCTATGAGCTTGCGAAGAACAGCAAAGTCCTTATCATTGATGTGGACGGACAAGCTAACTGCTCACGCTTCTTCACCGAGGAACTGAAATCGGGGTTGGAGCAGGCTCTCGTCAGCTCCGAGGTATCGCCCGAAACGGCTCTCTGCCACACTCGGTACGATAATATCGACATAATTACGGCTACGCCGAAGCTCAACGGCATTATATCAGAGTTTGACAGCTTTTCGGACGAGGAACAGGCGGCTATCGCTCGGAATATTCTTTCTTTCGGCTCTGCATACGATTATGTACTCCTTGACTTGCCCCCTGCGCTCACCAAAGTCACCGAACGGCTCATCGGAGCGTGTGATGTGGTATTTATACCGATAGAACTCGGCATATTTTCAATTCAAGGCGTTCCTACCGTTACGGGTATCGTGAAGAAATGCGGAGCGAAATTCGGCGGCTGCATAATAAATAAGTACGACAAGAAGAACTCGGCAGACGCACAGCTCCTTGAATTGCTCAATGAAACGCTTGGAAATAAAACTCTGAAAAGCAAAATCCCGTATAGCAAGGTTATCAAGAACTCATTAAGCGGCGGTCTGACCGCAGGCGAATATATGGGTTGGACGAGTGCGGCGAAAAGCTACGCAGATTTAGCCGCCGAGATTAGAGAAAGGGTGTGATTGAATGGCTAAACTTAAACTCACCAACGCAATAGCCGAGGATTTGAAAACAGCGGCTTCTGACAGCTTTATCGACAGCCTGAAGATGATTGAGATAGAGGATATTCAGCCGAACGAGAACAATTTCTATGAGATGTCGGATATTGAGGAACTCGCCGAGGATATTGAGCGACAGGGGCTTATGAGCGTTCTTATCGTGGAAACGACAGAGAACGGCAAGTATCAGCTCATCAGCGGTCACAGGCGATTAACGGCTATAAAGCGGCTTGTTGACGAGGGGCGGTACAAATCAACTACCGTTCCCTGTTATGTCAAGAGTGCGAAATCTCACGAGGAAACACAGTTAGACCTAATAATGATGAACGCTACACAGCGTAAGTATTCTGACGCAGACACTATGCGTGAATACGAGGAGCTGGAGCGTATCTTCAAGGCTCTTGACGAAGCCGGCAAGCCCGTCAAGGGCAAAATGAGGGATAATATCGCAAAGGTCCTGAATGTGTCCCCTGCCCAAGTCGCAAAGATTGATAATATCAAGCATAACGCTATTCCCGATATTGAACAGGCGGTCAAGTCCGGCGAGATGTCTATATCCACCGCAAACGAGGTCGCAAAGCTCGCTCCCGAACAGCAAAGGGATATAATCGAGAATAAGCCCGATATTTCTCATAAAGAGGTTAAGGAGATACAGAAGAAATCTCCTCCAAAGCCGAAAAAAGAAAAATCCTCACCTCCGCCCGTTTCAGAGGTTGATGAAATCGCTGATGAGATTGAGGATACCGAGGAGGAAATTACAGGCGGCGATGTTCCCGACAATGACGATGTTGAGATTGTTTCGGAAAGCTACGAGCCGCTTTTGCTCTCGGAGAGCGAAGCCGCCGCCCTTGCACGATACACCACACAGCTTCTTGAAATAGCAAGCGACATCGACTTTGAGGTAATCAACGGTCTTGCAGAAAAGCTGCGGAGAAGAAGCACAATTTAATAGTACGTTCAGCCGACTGCCGTAGGGGTGGTCGGCTTTTTTATTGGCGTTAGCTGCGCTGAAAGAGGAAAAGAGGAATTGATATGTCAACAGTATTCAGAGTTGAGAAAACCGCTAATTACACGGTTATGTCGAACACGCACCTAAAAGACAGGCGGCTCTCCTATAAATCAAAGGGGCTGCTGTCCGTTATTTTGAGTTTGCCGCCCGATTGGGACTACACTATCACAGGTCTTTCTGTTATCGCCGCAGACGGTGTTGACAGCGTTAAGACCGCTATCAAGGAACTTGAGCAGTACGGTTATGTTACCCGAACACAGCTCCGTGATGAGCGTGGACGAATGGCACAGAACGAGTACAGAGTGTACGAAAATCCCACCGACAACCCCGACTATGTTTCCCCCGAACAGGTAACACCTAAACAGGACGCTCCCGATGATAACGCTGCGGAGCATAAGCCGAACAAGTCTGTGCCGAAGAAAAAGAGCAAGCGTAATTTTTCTGTTTCTCCGTCAGCGGAAAATCCGTCAACGGTTACTCCGACAGCGGATAACACACAAGCGGACACCATTGAAAAATTAAATATAAATATATTAAATACCGACAAATCAATTCACTCATTCACTCCTGCGCAGGCGCAGGAGCGTGAGGATAGGATTGAATTGATTGACAAAGGCAAAAACATTTCGTTTTCATCTGTTGCCGAACGGGAGTTATACAGCGAGATTATCCGTGAAAATATCTGCTATGAGGACAAATACGCTCACTGTATCGGCGACAGACAAGAGGTTGACGAGTTGATTTCGATTATGACGGACGTTGTATGTTCAAGTTCGCCGACTATCCGTGTAAACGGCGAAGCGGTATCGCAAGAGGTCGTTAAGAGCCGTTTCCTGAAGCTCACCGATGAAGAAATCGACTACGTTCTGTACGCTATGCAGCATAATTCAAGCCGTATCGGGAATATACGCTCGTATCTCATCACTATGCTCTATAACTCAAAGTCAACTGTTAGTAATTTCTTTGCGAATATGGCTTATAACGACATTCGTGAGGGCGTTATTTGAGAAGCGTTTTCCCTGACAGGCTTGTGCGAAAGGAGGGCGATATTGCCGTTACATACCTGTTTGCCGAGGGTTTCGGCTTTCACCACATTTTCTTTTTTCAGAAAGGACGTAATTATGACTATTGGCGAAAAAATCAGAGCTGCAAGAGAAGCAAAAGGTCTGACCATTGACGAGCTTTCTTCTATTTCGGGCGTCGATAACAGGCATATCGGCAAGTACGAAGAAAACAAGATGATGCCGAGATACACAACGCTCAACAAACTTGCGGACGCTCTTGATGTGAAGATTACCACGCTCTACAACGACGAGAAAGACAAAGCCGAGGGCGAAGCTGCCGCCGAGGAAAACACGGCAGATACTCCTCCCGAAAACAATGTGCCGCCCGACACTCTCCACCGATTTGCGGAGCAGTTCAGATTTCTGCGTGAAGAAGGTGGATTATCCTTTGATGATATTGCCGAAGCGACAGACATTTCGGCAGATATGCTTGAAACATTTGAGAACGAAGATGATTATCCGAATATTGTCGTGCTTGAGTGTCTTGCAAACTACTTTGGGGTGACTACCGACTACTTGCTCGGCAAACCTTTTCTCTCGGAGCAGGAATGTCGTTTTCTCAAATTCGTAAGCCACCTTGAAATCCTTACCGAACTGCATTACAAGAACATACTCCCTACCGAGCTTTATGTTCTCTGCCGCAACGCTCTTGTAGCCGATTTCATTTAGGAGAATGGTTATGGTGAGTTTGTCAACGGTGCTTGCCGCCGTTGTGGAGGATATGGAGAACAGCGGCATAGACTACGAAGATGTGGAAAATGCCGTGTGTAATCTGAAACACGATGTTCGGGAGAAAAACAAGGAGTTTTCCGCTATTGACGAGCTGCGGGATATTCGTGTTCTCCTTGACAATGCCGCCGCTTATGTTGTATAATGGAAACAGGAAACAATGCGGCAGAAAGGAGCTTCTTATGGATAAAATCGAGGGTTTCAGCGCAGTCGGTATTGATGAGGTCGAGTGGAGCGAGTTTACATCTTCTTGGTCAATCAAGTTTATGGTCGAGCTGGAGGACAGAAAGTACCACAAGGACTTTAATCCTAAATTCGTTGATGTTCTGAATTGGGCTTTTGCTCACAGGGATATGATACGAGATATGCCGTTTGAGGAACAGGAACGGCTGATGATTAAGGACGGTGTGATAACCGCCGCAGACATCTGATACAACCGAATAATTATCGCAAAGCGGAGAATGTAAAAGTTCTCCGCTTTTTTGCGTTAAGGGGGTGATTTAATTGATAAACAAGCTGACGGGCGAGCCTGTTTCGGAGGAAACGCAAAGCGTTCTGAAAAGGCTTGCGAACGGCGAGAATGTTCCCGAAGCCGAGATAGGACAGCTCAAAGAAATACGAGAAGCTAATTCCTGCTTGGGAAACGGAGTACCGACCATAAAGCTGAAAGACCGTGAGGGTATTCAGAACGGCGTGTATAACCGATTGCAAAAGTCCGGCAGTGCAGTCACGGACGATAACGGTCACGTTTCTCTCACGGGTGAAATCCGCAGAGAAAAGCGGCTTGATATAGTTATCGGATTACCTGCGTCGGGAAAATCTTCCGCCCTTGTCGAGCCTATTTCCGAGATGTATCATTCTCGGATAATAGACAGCGATGAAGCAAAGAAGTTATTGCCCGAATACAATGACGGTTGGGGAGCAGGAATAGTCCACAAGGAAAGCCAACTCATTGCCGACAGGCAGTTCAAGGCGGCGGTGCGGAATGGAGAGAACATTACATATCCCCGTGTTGGCGGCGATTGCGATGAGCTTACGGATATTATCGCCGCCGTTAAGAAACAGGGCTACTCCGTTTACATACATTTCAACGAGTTAGACCGAAACAAGGCTCTCGGCAGAATGATTAACCGCTTTCTTGAAACAGGCAGATACATTAAGCCTGAGCTTGTCACCAAATACGGAAACGGTATCAGCGCAACCTATGAAACGCTGAAAAACCGTTCTGAACTCGTTGACAGTTTCAGCAAGTGGAACAACGATGTTCCGTTAGGCTGCCGCACGAAACTGATTGAGTACAGCGGCTCCTGCGAGGACTTGGCTTTCGCTCTTAAACCTACGCTTACGGAACGCTTACAGCAGGCAGAAACCAACTGTCGTGTTCTCCGTGCGAAAATCGACGAGGTGAACGACATTCTCCGAGAAAATCCCGACTTGTCGCAGATGTATGTTCAAAGGCGCAACGAACACCGTCAATCAAAAGGCTTAACGCATAAGCTGAAGCCGCCGCACAAATAAAATTGAATATGAAAACCATTAAGCCGATTGCAGAAAAAGCAGTCGGCTTTTTGTGTTTTTAGGCACGATTGGAGGTGATGGAAAACGAACAAGCCTGCATTTAACCTCGTTTCATTTTCGGGCGGCAAGGACAGTACGGCTATGCTGCTCGGAATGGTGGAACGGAAAATGCCGATTGACTGCGTTCTATTCTGCGATACGGGCATTGAGTTTCCGCAGATGTACGAGCATATCAGCAAGGTCGAAAATGCTGTCGGAATGCCTATTACCCGTGTGAAATCCGAACAGAGCTTTGAATACCTGCTGCTTGAATGCCTGATTGAGCGCAAAGAAAATTCTCTGTCAGTCAAACAGGGCGGCAACAGCTCCAACGGATATAGCTGGGCAGGACCGAAAATGCGTTGGTGTACCTCTCGGCTAAAGGACGCTCCCCGTGAGAAATTCCTGAAGCCGCTTCGGGAAAAGTACGATGTAAGAGAGTTTGTCGGTATCGCCGCCGATGAGCAGTACCGTCTTGAACGCAAGCGAAATAAATCGGCAAACCACGTTCACCCACTTGTCGAATGGAATATGACCGAAGCGGAATGCCTGAACTATTGCTATGAAAAAGGCTTTGATTGGGGTGGGCTTTATGAGCATTTCAATAGGGTATCTTGTTGGTGCTGTCCTCTGCAATCGCTTGATGAATTGCGGCAGTTATACAAGCATTTCCCCGATTTGTGGGAGAAGCTTAAAGATTGGGATAACCGCACTTGGAGGAATTTCCGTGCGGATTTCTCTGTCGAACAGCTTGAAACACGCTTTGATTTAGAGAAAAAACACCTCGCAAACGGCTTGTCGATAAGGAATAGAGCCTTTTTCAACGAGCTGCACAAACTTATTGATTAACAGGAGGAATTATTATGGCAAATCAGCTTGACAATCTCAAGGTCGGTGACTTGGTGAAAAACAAGAACGACGGTATAACTTGGAGAGTAACCGCTATAAACGGCGAGTTCTCTATCGACTTTGAAAATATCGACAAACACTCCCCGATGAGCGAAACCTCTATCTACGGCAAGTGGAAAGAGAATTTTGCAAAAATGGGCTTTGAGTGCGTTGCGCCCACGCCGAAGAAAACGCACCACCGCTGATTGGGAGGCTTACGGAATGAATTACGGAAAGTTTCGCAGAACATCTGACGAGGGCAACGAAAAGCCTGTTGTTTACAGGCTTACCAACAATGTTGCTTTCTCAAAGGTTATCCCCGATAAGCGGCTTAATTTCAGTCATCTCGGCTTGCTCGCTATTCTTCTCACCTATTTCACCACCGAAATAAAGTTCACAGCCGAGAATTTCAGAAAATACACCTACGAGGGCGAGTGCGTAGCCGCCGCAAATCTGTTGGATTTGGAAAAGTACGGCTATGTATCGAGAACCGAATAAACTACCCTGCGGCGGCGGTGCAACACGATGTAGCACGGTGCTATATGTAGCACCTTTGTTACTTGCACCGCCTGACCGCAATAAAACAGAATGGAGGTAATTCTATGTCTGACGAAATAGCTTCTGCGACGCTGCAAACGAGCCAAAAAGCTATTGAGGTCGCATTGGAGTTAATAAAAATGCTTGCTCCGCTTGCTCAAAAGCTGCTGTCGGAGGTCTATCACAAGTCCGTTGACGGAATAAACGATGTCGGCGGCAAAATCGCTAATGCAAGGTCGCTGGGTACTGTATCGGCGAAAAACCTTGTTGTCGAAGCACAAAAGGCAAACTCCCCGATTTCCACAACGAGCAATTTCCTTGCCCGTGACGCTGAACAGATAGCTGCCAAAGCAAAGCGGTATAACATTCCTATCGCTATCATCGGAAGCGGAGAAAAGCAGACGATTGAGTTTCTCGACCGTGATAAGGCGGCGATTGAGCAGATAACCAACGAGGTTATGCAGGACAGGCTCAAAGAAGCACCGCAGAGCGTTAAGTGCTTTTCCGTCAACGAAAACAATGTTTCCACGCTGAAAACCGCCTTTGAGGAAAACGGTATCGAGTGTCAATTCGTCGGCGGTAAGGACGGCAAAATCTCGTGTATCTACCCCGCCGAATGTGCCGAACAGGTCGCTGTTATCAAAGCGGACTACAAGCGGACTTTTGACGAGGTTACGGAGAATTGTTCCATTATCGCCAACGTTCCCGAAACGGAAAGGCAAATGGAAATCTCGGCACGGATAGACGCTCTTACAAATGCGGAAATCGGCTCTGAACAGCGTTCCAACGTTTACGACAGTATTCTTTCGGATATGCAGAACAGGAATGTCGATATTCCGCAGTACAGCGAGAGCAATCTTCAGCTTATCCAAAACGAAATGCCGTTTGCTAAACAGGCGGCAGGAAAAGCCTTTTGGGAACAGCAGGGTTACACTCTGAACGAGAACGCAAAAGGTGTGGATATACTTGCACCGCAGATTGATGAAAACGGCAGTCCTGTCCTGAACGAGAACGGAAAACAGGTGTTTACAAACATCACCGTTTACGACATTTCCGAAACCAACGCTTATGAAACCGCTGTGCGTGATGAAATAAGCAGTTTGCACAGCGAGTATGACAAGGAAAAAGCGGCGGCGTTTGCTGAGTGGGATAAGAAAGAGATTACCGTTTCTGACGATATAAGCGGCAGAAATGTTACCCTCACCGCAGACCAGCTCACCAAAGCGCAGGTATCGCAGGCTTTGCAGGACAATCTCGGATATTCAGCGGCAAAGGCAGATATAGCCGCAAATAAGGTCTGCTATGATTTGAACCTTGACCGCCAAGCATATTTTGCAAAGCCAACGCAGATTGACAATGTGGACGCACTCCGCACGAATATCCGCTATCAGAGCGATGATGTTACGCTGCGTGACACTCGTTTTGACGCTGTTAATTTCAAGGACGGCGAGAGTACGCATATAGTCTTGCGCCGCGGCGATGATGCGGTCGGCTTAACTCCTGCGAAGATGAACCACGACGAAATGAAGAAGCTCTGTGTTTCAAAGCTCGGAATGTCGGAGTATCAAGCCGACAAGGCGGTTTCAAAGGCTGTCAAAATCGAAAGCCAGACTCGTTCAAAGATTGAGGAGCGCACCGTCAATAAGCAAGGTATCTCAAAGGAACTTCACATCGAGCGAACAGGTGAAAATGCCTTTAACATTTCTATGGGCGGCAAATCCCGTACATATAACTTCTCAACCGTGGGCGTTGAGGAAAAAATCGCAAGGAATTTTGATATTCCGCTTAAAAACGCTCGGAACGCTGTTGCAAAGGCAAAGAAGCAGAGCGTTATTCAGAATAAAATCAACAACGCTGTATCGAAGAAAAAGAAGCCGAACGTTCCCGAAATGCCGAAAATCAGCGTTGATAAGGGGTTGAAGAAGCGTTGAAAAAGCGTAAACCTGACTTACTCACGATTATGCTCTATGTGATTATCGTGTTTGCGGTCTTGTATGTTTCGGCGGCTCTCGGTGCGGCTATGGACTTGTCTGTTGACGATGAGGGTGTGCTTGATTTCACTCTGCTTATGTCGCAGTTTGAAACGGTGCTTACCTCAACCGATACCATTTGGGAGCATTTCACCGACTTTTCGGGTTACAGCGCAAAGATTACGCTGATTGTTGCCTTTGCTCTCGGCATATACGCTTTGCTGAAAGCAACCTCAAAAAAGCGGCTTCACCGCAAGGGAGTGGAACACGGCTCGGCGAGGTGGGCAACACCAAAGGAAGAACAGTTCTTGCGAGATAACGCCGACAAGAAAAAGTCTTTTCCCGACAATCTCCCGAATTGGCTTGCAAATCCCATACGGAAGATATTGAAAAAGCCGCCGCCAAAGGTAGTGCCGTTTCAGACGGATAACAATATTCTGCTTACGCAGGAGGTCAGAATGTCGCTGAATACCCGACAGCACCGTGAAAATCTCAATGTTTTGGTAATCGGCGGTTCCGGCTCCGGTAAGTCACGCTTCTACGTTAAGCCGAACATAATGCAGTTAAACACAAGCTATGTAGTTACCGACCCGAAAGGCGAACTGCTCCGTTCCTGCGGCAAGCTGCTTCAAAAGGCAGGCTATGAAATAAGAGTGTTCAACCTCATAGATATGGCGCACAGCAATAACTACAATCCGTTTAATTACATCTACGACAAAAACGGCGAGGTTAATAAAACCTATGTGATGAAAATGGTCAACTGCCTTATGAAGAATACCAAGCAGGAAGGCTCGTCCGGTGGCTACCAATTTTGGGACGATAGCACGAAAGCTCTTACCCTTGCGATTGCTTTCTATCTCTTGGAGAAAAAGGACGCAAAGGACGCAAGCGGAAAATCCCTTGACCGCAATTTCTCCACCGTAATGAAGATGATGAGGCTTGCTGAAATCTCCGAACAGGACGAAAACCACCGCTCTCCGCTTGATGATATGATGGACGAGCTGCGTGAGGAAAATCCTATGAGTATGGCGGTTTCCTATTATGCGGATTTCAAAAAGGCTCCTGCGGAAACGGCAAAGTCAATCTTGATTTCGGCGGCGGTACGCTTTGCGGCGTTCAATCTTCCTGAGGTTGCGGATTTAACGCACACGGACAACATTCATCTCGACACGCTGGGTGACAAGAAAACGGCACTGTTTGTTATCATTCCGTCCTCGGACGCAACGTTCAATTTCTTGGCGGCTATGATGTACACGCAGTTGTTTGATACACTCTACGACACCGCCAATTTTAAGTACGGCGGCAGGCTGCCCGTCCACGTTCGCTGTCTGCTTGATGAGTTCGCAAATATCGGAACTATCCCCGATTTTGATAAGCTCCTCGCAACAATGCGTTCAATGGAAATCAGCGCAAACATCATCATTCAGAATTTGGCACAGCTCAAAAAAATGTATGATAAATCTTGGGAGATTGTCACGGGTAACTGCGACAGTCTTTTATTTTTGGGCGGTCAAGAAGCGAGTACGCTTGAAGCTATTTCAAAGTCGCTTGGCAAGGAAACCATTGATGTGGTATCTCAAAACCGAACGAGAAGCCACAAATCCCCGTCCACTTCCGAAAACAACAGCATTTTGGGCAGAGAGTTAATGACGCCCGATGAGCTAAAGGTAATGAAAGCGAACGAGTGCGTTCTGATTGTCCGTGCGCTTTATCCGTTCTTCTGCCACAAATTCGATATAGAGAAGCACAAGAATTATCCGTATTTGGAGGACAGCAACAAAAACTATGCCTACCTGATTGACGGTCTTGTCACGGAGAAAGCTCCTGATATGACCGCAAACTATACCGAGAAAATCCCGCCGAAAGCTGTTTCAAAGCCGATTGACGATGAAGAAGCGATTACCGATGTGGATATTCCCGATGATGAAAACAAAGCCGAGGAGGTGTATGAAATGGATACCGACAACATCGACAACGAGTTTTACGAGGAGGACGAGCAGGAGCTTGCCGCCGCTATCGAAAAACACGAGGAACAGGAGCGTAACTTGTCAAGCGTACAAGTCTATGACCTAAATCAGCGTTTGGATTTCACCGATGAAGAACTCCCGAACGCAGAAGATATAATCCCTATGGATTTGTCCGAGCCAAAAGTCTTTGGTGAGGAAGATTATAACGCTTTTGTGCAAAGCGCAGAACTTTTCTAACGGATATAGCCGCATTCGGCGGTTCAACACGATGTTGAATTGTTTCGCCCAAAGGCGCAGCAAGGACGCTGCGCCAACAAAGCGAAACAGTTTATACATATACACTATTTTTTCAAGGAGGGTTTTCTTATGGAAAACAACAACATCATCACTACTGTCCCCGCTGCCGAGGGTAAGAAGCAGAACGCAGAGAGAAATCCGCTTGCACGTTTCTTCTCTGCGGCAAAGAGTAAGTGCAAGAAGGTTATCACCACCGTATCGACTATGGTGACTATGGCGATTATGACCGCCGTTCCCGCTTTTGCCGAGGGCGAGGGCGGCGGTGGCGGCGGAGCTGTTGACGGTGAAGCTGCCTTTAATCAGGTAATCGGCTTCTTTGCGACGTGGATAGGTCGTATCGGTCTTGTTGTCGCTTTCGTCGGCGGTGTTATGTTTGCTCTCGCAATCAAGAACGATGACGCAGAAGCAAAGACAAGAGGACTTATGACGCTGGCTTCGGGCTTTGTAGTGTTTGCACTCACGCTCTCGCTCAACCTGTTCGGCATTACGGCTTAATCGTTCCTCGCATAATTTCCGTTTGGTGCTATATGTAGCATTGTGTTCGCTTGGTTATGCGGCGTCCTTGCCGCATTTTTGACGAACACTTTGCAACATCGTGTTGCACCTTTTTTGTTGGATTGGGCGGTGCGGCTGATTGTACCGCCTTTTCCTTTTTTTCAGAAAGGAGGTCTTTCTATGTGGGGATATGGGCAATGTTTAGATAACATAAAGGGCATTATTAACGAGCTTAATTCAATGTTCTCAATGCTTATCGAACTGCTCACAAATGACAGCTTGCTCCAAACAACCACAACGTCCCTGCCCGCTCTTATGTCGGCGATAAAGGCAACCGCACTTACTCTGTGCGTTATGTTCTTCCTGATAGACTTTTTTACAAAATCGCTCCACTTGCAGTGGGTGACTTGGGAGAATGTCTTGATGCTGTTTATAAAGCTGGTGGTGGCAAAGGTCTGTGTTGACAATGCCGAACTTTTCACAACAATGCTCTATCGTGGCTTCAACAGCTTCATCAACGCAATCAGCGGAACGATAACGCAGTACAGTTTCATTTCGGGCGATGATATGACAAAAGCGCAGTATTTCGTATCAGCGTCACAGGCTTCACAAATCGTGAATAATGTGGACGCAGGTTTCCTGAATTTTCAGCCGATATTGCTAAACCTACAGATTTCAATTCAAGGCTTGATTATGAAAATCATTATGATACTTGCCAACGTTGTTGTTATCGCAAGGCTCTTTGAGCTGACGGTTTACACTCTGATAGCACCTGTGCCGCTGTCAACATTTGCGTGTGAGGGTCTTTCCGACGTCGGAAAGGGTTTCCTTAAATCATACGCTGCCGTTAGCTTGCAGGCAATCGTCTTGGCGATTATGTTCGTAGCCTACTCCGCAGTAAACACCGCACTTATAAGCGGTCGAATAGGCAGTACCAACCTGACTTTAAGCGGAATAATGGGACTTGTAACAACTCTCACTTTGGCTATGGGCGTTATGCAGTCGGGAGCTTGGTCAAAGAAGATATGCGGCGCAATGTAGGAGGTGTGAGCATTGATTGAAATAAAAATACCGAAAGAAATCACGGACTATAAGGAGAAATTCCTGTTCGGTCTTACGGTAAGGCAGTTGGTTTCGGCGGTTGTGGCTCTTGCAATCTGTGTTCCGCTGTTTATATTCGGAAAGGACTATTTGGGTGAGGATATGGTGGGGTGGATAATCATTCTCGTTGCTATCCCTGTTTTCGCCTTTGGCTTTTTCAAGTATGACGGAATGCCGTTTGAGAAATTTCTCGCTATACTCTATCGGCAGAAATGGGTCGAGCCGCAGAAACGCAAATATGAGGAACTCCCCGTCTTTTGGGAGTGCCGTGAGGAAATTATCGAGAGCGAAATCGCTCATCAGCTTGCGGCAATAAAGACAAACAGCAAAAAATCCAAGCGAAAGGAGCGTGTCAATGAGTAGTTTATTCTCATCAAAAAAGCCCCTTGCGGCAAGCACCGCAAAGGATATAGACAAGGTACGCACAGCAAAGCAGAAGAAGGCTAAAAAGCCAAAGGTCAAGAACGAAGTCCGCAAGGTCGCTCGTTCGGTACAGAATACCATTCCCTACGAACACGTCTGCGGCAAGTACATTTTTGAGGTAAGCCCCAACCACTACTCCGTTACCTACTCGTTTACGGATGTCACATACGACGCTGCGGACGGTGCGGAACAGGAGCGAATATTCCTTGCCTACGGGGATTTGCTCAACAGCTTTGACACAAGCGACGATATTCAGATTACGCTGCACAACAATGTAATCAATCAGAACGAGTTCGCTCACAAGATACTCCTGAAGCCCGCAGGCGACGCTCGCCCCGCTGGTGACGGGTTTGACGAGTATCGGCAGGAGTACAACGATATGCTTCTTGACAAAATGCAGCAGGGTCAGAACGGCATTACCACGAAAAAGTACATCACAATTACCGTTACAGCGGCGAATTTGGAGATAGCACAGCAGAAAATAGCGGCTCACGAGCTGGCTATGAGAACGTGCTTTCAGAAAATCGGCTCAAATATTGAGAAACTGAAAGCCAACGAGCGTATCCGCATTATTGCAGATATATTCCGTGGTGTAAACCAAGAAATCCGCCCTATAAACACATCGCAGTTTATGCGCGGTGCAGAAAAGAGCCTTTGCTGTCCCGACTACTTTGAGTTTAAGAAAGACTATTTTTTGTACAACGATAAGTACGCACGAATGGTCTATCTGAAACACCTGCCCTCGTCGCTTGTGGACGATTTGTTAAAGGAGCTTTGCGAAACCTCGTTACCGATAGTTGTAACGGTGAATATCGCCCCCGTTGAGCCGAGCGAGGCTATTAAGGTAGTTAAGCGACAGCTCACCGCAATGCGTTCCAACAAAATGCAGAAAGAGCGTAAGGCGGCGCAGAACGGTGTGTTTACCGATGTCATTTCCGACGATTTGAAGCAGTCGCTTGAAGAAGGCGAAGAACTCTTGAACGACTTACAGAGTAAAAATCAGAAGATGTTTCTGCTTAATCTTGTGGTTATGGTTACGGGAACATCTTTCGATGAACTTGACAACAACACCGAAAAGGTCGAAGCTGTTTTCCGCAAGAAAGTCTGCACCACAAGCCGTGCGAATTATCAGCAGGAGGACGCACTCGCAAGCTGCCTACCTCTCGGAAATTGCCGCCTTAAAGTGCGCCGAACGCTCACAACCGAAAGTGCGTGTGTGTTTATGCCCTTTAATTCAAAAGAGTTATCGCAGGAGGGCGGTGTGTACTACGGATTAAATCAGACTACCAACAATCTGATTATCTTCAATCGTGCAAGCCTGATTAACGCAAACGGCTTTATCCTCGGCTGTCCGGGAAGCGGTAAATCATTCTCGGCAAAGCGAGAAATGCTCAATGTTTTCCTTGCCACGAATGATGAAATAATCATCGTTGACCCCGAACGAGAATACACAAATCTTGTCAAGGCTCTCGGCGGCGAACTTTTGTATATATCCGAAAGCAGCGAAACGCACCTCAACCCGCTTGAAATCTCGATTGAGGAGTACAACAAGGGCGAAGATGTGGTTTCGTCAAAGTATGATTTCTTCCTCTCGTTCTTTGAAACGATTATGGGCAAACAGGGCATTTCCCCCGAACAGAAAACCATAATCGACAACTGCTTGCATGAGGTTTACAGAGATTTTCTGCTTGGCAAAACCACCGAAATGCCCACTCTCAAGGACTACTACGATATTCTCTGCAAGCAGACATCAGAAGAAGCAAAGCCGCTGTATATGTCGCTTGAACTCTATGTAAACGGCTCTATGAAAACATTCAGCTATCCCTCAAATGTTGATGTCAATAACCGTGTGGTTGTGTATGACATCAAGGATTTGGGCAAGCAGTTAAAGCCGTTAGGAATGATGGTCGTACTTGAAAACCTGTGGGACAAAATCGTTCGTAACCGTGAACGTGGCATAAGAACTCGCATTTACATTGACGAAATTTATCTGCTGTTCCGTAACGAGGAAAGCGCAAACTTCCTGTTTGAGCTGTACAAGAGAGCAAGAAAATGGGGCGGTATTCCGACAGGCATAACGCAGAATGTTGAGGATTTGTTAAAGTCCGATACGGCTCGGTCAATGCTCTCCAACTCGGAGTTTATCCTGATGCTGAACCAAGCCGCTTCAGACCGTGAACAGCTTGCCCGAATACTCAAAATCCCCGACGCAATGATGAAATTTGTCACGGGTGCGCCCGCAGGTAGTGGTCTGATTTACTGCGGACTGAACGGCTCTCTGCCTTTCAAGGACGACTTCCCAACCGATATCAAGCTCTACAAGCTAATGACAACGAAATTCGGAGAGTGACAATGAGAATATTGGTTGCTTGCGAGGAAAGTCAAAGGGTAACAATCGAATTACGGAAATTAGGTCACAGTGCATACAGCTGTGACCTTGTTTCTTGTTCGGGCGGTTTCCCCGAATGGCACATACAGGGCGATGTTCTCCCTCTGCTGAACGGCTATTGTACTTTTTCAACTATGGACAGAAAGGCTCACATACTCTACGGAAAGTGGGATATGATTATCGCTTTTCCTCCGTGTACCTACCTCACGATAGCAGGCACTCGTCATTTCTCCCCGAAGTGCAATCCGCCCGAACGTATTGCTCATCGTGAGAAGCTGCGGGAGAGTGCCGCAGACTTTTTTCTCAAATTTGCAAACGCTGATTGCGAAAAAATTGCGATAGAAAATCCCGTTGGCTATATGTCAAAGCACTACAAAAAGCCAACGCAGATTATAGAGCCGTATTTCTTTGCGGAGAGCGTCGAGGACAGCGAAAACTATGTCACAAAGCGGACTTGTCTTTGGCTCAAAGGCTTACCAAAGCTAAAACCAACAGCCGCACTGCCACGTCCTGCTCCATACAGAAAGTATGTTACCAAAAGCGGAAAGGTCAAGGGAGTGTGCTGGGCGATGAAAGTAAGCGGCAAAAATCAAGCTGAACGAGCTAAACAGCGTTCCAAAACCTTTATGGGAGTGGCAAAGGCTATGGCTATTCAATGGACAGAAAAGGGGTGAACACCTTGAAAGTTATCATTGAGAAGAATGGAATAAACGCCCATTCCGTAAACGATAAAGCGGTTATCTATCACGGAATTGCTCAAAAAACGGAGCTTTCCAAGAAAAGCGGCGGCAGGCTTGAAAAACAGCAAGTCCGCACCGTAGGAGGAGCAGAGAAAACCGCAAAGGCAGAAATGCCGAACGGCTCTCTGTCTGCAGCGGCTCATTGGAAAAACCGCTTAAAGAATAAGCGTTTGAAGCTCGCTCCACGGAAGAAATACAAGGTCCTGAATAACGGTGTTGTCAATAACGGTACTCTGACCAAGAGGAAAGCAAGAACCATTTACAACAAAGTCCCCGAAAAGCTCAAAAAAATGAAGCTGAAACGGCTTCAGAAGCGCAGTTTCAAGATAAACAAGAGCCAAGCCGAGTTAATGCAAATGGCTATGGGCGGCGGCTCTGTTAGTTCGGGCGGCGGCAAGCTGAAAAAGCTCGTTCCTATGGGAATTTCGGGTACAAAAAAGGTTTACCGTATAGCCAAAAAGCCTGTGGAGGTGCTTAAACAGGAGTTTTACTCCAAGAGCGACAAAAACGAAACAGGAATTGAAGCGGCGAAGCTCGGACTTAAAACCTATGACTATGCGGAGCGTGGGGTTAAAACCGCTGTTGAAACAGGCGTTAAAACTGTTAAAAAAGGCACTCGCCTGACAAAGCGTGTTTATCACAAGCTCCACAAAACCACATCAGCGGAATTGAAGCGAACGCTGCGAAAACGAGTTTTGAGAAACAAACTGAAAACGCAGGTCAACTATATGGCGAAACAGGCTGTCCGCAAAGGCGCAAAGGCGGCGGGAAAAGCAACGGCAAATGCCGCAAAGAAAGCGGCTCAAAGCGCATATAGAGCCGCACAAGCTGCCGCAAAAGCGATTGCAAGCGCAGTTTCAAAGATTGTCGGACTAATCGTTGAAACAATGCCGTGGAGCTTAATCGTTATCGGTGCAATTCTGCTTATTCTGATTATCGCATTGATGTTCGGCTCTCTGCTCGGCGGCGCAAGCGGCTCGGTAGCCGGCGGCGGTGCGTGGCTTGTGGACGATAATTCCTCGCAAACTCCCGAAGAAATCTACGAGGGATACAAAAAGTTCGTGGAACAGGCAAAAGAGGTTATGCAAACGCAGGCAAAGGACGCTCTGAAAGATAAGGTTTCCGCTTTCTGCAACAGCGATACAACAGCTCCGAGGAAGATTATTCAGTATATCGACAAAGACCATAATATCCTGCGCTTTCCTGCTTCGGGTGCGGACAGCACGATAAATCCGATTATTGAGCAGTTCGGAACGGAAGATTACGCCGACTATATGTCGCTTTTGTTCGTGCTTATGACACGGGAAAAGCAACAGGCAGACGGTGTTTCCGACGATACGATTTACGATTTTGATTTCAAGAAAGAGGATTTCGAGGAGTTTATGAAAACGGTCAACGAAAACTCCTGCCGCTGGGGTGATACCTTTGTCATCAAGACAGCGGTTGAAACTTCCCCCGAATACTGTCCGGGGCAGAATTGTAAAACCAAGACCAAGCCGGGCTGCAAGTGTGCTTCTTATACCGATGAGGAGGGCAAAGTCCACGAATATTGCAAAGGACACCCGTATTGTCCGAAAAATCACACCAAGCTCACGGTTAAGCTCTACACCGTCAAGGACTATTACGGCAAGGAGTACCCCGAAATCTATAATTTCACCGAGAACGAGAAAAAACGCTATGAAGCGTCTAAAGCGATTATTCAAGGAATGATTGACTATTGGGAGGGTGGTAGCAATTAAAAAACTGTATGCCTATATAACGGGGAAGAGCGTTAAACAGCGTATCTGCATTTGTATTGTGGCAACCGCTATGATAACGCTTCTTATGTTCACGATTAAAGCAAATTTCTTTGACAGACCTGTGGACAATCCGCAGACGGAAATCTCCGAGAGCATTGAAACGAGCGAGGGCGAAAACAGCGAGAATGTTCCCGCAAAGAACGAGCCGCAGTTCCATATCAGCCTGATTGATGTGGGAGTTCTGCTCGTGGTCGTTACCGCCTACTGTATTCATAAATTCCGTGAGAAGCGGAAACAAAGGAGGTTATAGTGTGCCAAGTTTTTTGCAAAGGTTAAACAGCTTGAAAAAGCAGTCTGTTGAGAAACAGAATGAGATTGACAAGCAGAATAAAAACATTTCGGACGCTCGTGCGAAAATTCAACAGCTTAATGCCGAACTTACGACTATTACGGAGCAGATGGAAATATATGAGGGGCGTATTCTTTCGGATACGCTCCGCAAAAAAGGCATTGATTTGTCGGAGGTAACAGCGGCTATTGAAGCAGGTTTGTTTGACAAGCCCCCTGCTTCTCCGACACCGACACAAGCAACGACAGAAACAGAAGGTGCTACATATAGCACCGAGGAAAATACCGCCGATAATCTCGGCAAATCAGACAAGGAGGATATTGATGAAGTTAGTGATAGCTGAAAAGCCGTCCGTGGCTCGTGATATTGCCGCCGTAATTGGCGCAAGCGAGAATGTGGACGGTGTTCTGCGTGGGAATGGTTATCTTGTTACCTCGGCGCAGGGGCATTTAGTCCGCCTGAAAGAGCCGCAGGAGTATGACAGTAAGTATGACAAGTGGAGTATTGCGGATTTACCGATTATTCCCTCGTTTGAATTTGTCCCGATTGATAATGTAAAGCCCGTTCTTGCTCGGCTTGACAAGCTGATGAACAGCAAAGATGTTGATGAGATTATTTGTGCAACCGATGCAGGGCGTGAGGGAGAGTGCATATTCCGATACATATACAACTATGTCGGCTGTAAAAAGCCGTTCAAGCGTTTGTGGATTTCTTCCCTTACTGCTGAAAGTATCAGAAACGGCTTTAATCATCTGCTCCCTGCCGCCGAAAAGGACAATATGTTCAGCGCAGGAATTACCCGTGCCAAGATTGATTGGCTGTGGGGTATGAATATGACAAGGCTTTATACAAAGCATTTCGGAGCTTTATGTTCTGTCGGCAGAGTTCAGACCGCCGTTGTCAATATGATTGCAGAACGTGATAACGAAATAGACCATTTCACCAAGAAGCCGTATTTCAAGCTGAAGCTTGACAACGGTGCGGAATGGTTTTCAGACGAACAGGACAGCTTTCCAACCCGTGCCGAAGCAGAGAGCGTAAAGGCAAAGTGTGAAAACTCGCCTTGTAAAGTAGTTTTCGTCAATGCAAAGCAGAAAAAAGAAAATCGTCCTCTGCTTTTTTCGCTTACCTCGCTGCAGGTCGAAGCGAACGACAAACTCGGCTTTTCTGCGGCTACAACGCTTGCCGTTATGCAGTCGCTCTACGAAAAGAAGCTGCTTACCTATCCCCGAACAGACAGCAACTATCTGACCGAGGATATGGCTGCTATTCTTGAAGAACGTGTTTCAATGCTCCGTGTGATGAACGAAGCGGCTGACGAGGTGCTTGCGGCTGGGCTTAACATAGACAGCCGCATTATCAACGACAGCAAGGTATCCGACCACCACGCTATTGTCCCAACAGAAAATATCGGCGGTGCGGCAAGTATGGAGTTATCGGCGAACGAGAAAGCGATTTTGGATATGGTTATTACCCGTTTCCTTGCGGCTCTCTCGTCACAGTACGAATACACCGAAACGGAATATGTCTTTGAGGTTAGCGGAGAGCGTTTCAAGTGCAGGACAAAAGCTCCGAGAGTCCTCGGTTGGAAGCGGTTTTACACCGATAATGACGAAGAAAACTCTGCTCCGCTGAATTTCACCGAGGGCTTCAGCTTTGAAGCGAAAAACCTTGCTATCTCGGAGTGCGAAACACAGCCGCCGAAGCGTTTCACCGAAAGTACGCTCCTTAAATCTATGGAGAATATCGACAGGAGAATTGAGGACAAGGAGCTGTCGGAATATGTTTCGGAGCGTGGACTTGGTACTCCTGCTACAAGGGCGGCAATTATTGAACGCATTATCAAGGTCGGATATATTGAGCGCAAGGGAAAACAGCTTGTAACTACCGATAAAGGCAAAAAGGTTATTTCGCTTCTGCCCGATGAGGTCAAGTCCGTTGAAATAACCGCCGCTATGGAGCTGCAGTTAAGTGCAATCGAAAACGGCACAATCGCCGCCGATGAGGTTATTTCGGGAATTGTCGGCAAGATAAAGTCGATAATCACCGCTGAGAACAGCAGGGAGCATATTTCTCTTGCCCCGCCCCGTGAACCTATCGGTAAGTGTCCGAGGTGCGGCGGTAATGTCTATAAGTTTGTCAAGGACAACAAGGCGGTATTCTACTGTGAAAACTCGCCAAAGAGCTGCTTTTTTCGGATTTACGAGGACGATTTCTTCTTTACCTCAAAGGGCAAAACCTTCACGGAAGATATTCTGAAAAAGCTCCTGCTCTGCGGTAAGGCAAAGGTAAGCGGCTTTAAGTCTGAACGCACGGGAAAGAAATACGACGCTATCGTTTCCCTTACCGACAGGACGGACAAGAACGGCAATAAAAAGGTCGGCTTTGCTATGGAGTTTGAGAATAAGAAGAAATAAGCTCCGCTTGCGATAGAAGCGGAGCTTTGCGCTTATTCGTAATGGTAACGGCAGGAAATAATATAAAGCTGGTAGTCCTCAACCTTATATACAAGCCTGTTTACATCGTCAATGCGGCGGCTCCAATAGCCACGCAGATTGTACTTTAACGGCTCGGCTTTTCCTATTCCGTCAAAAGGGTTTCGTTCAATGTCTTTAATGAGCAGGTTTATGCGTTTGAGAGTTTTCTTGTCCTCGCCCTGCCAATAAAGGTAATCTTCCCACGCTTCGTCTGTCCAAATCTTAATCATCGTCCTCTACCTCGATAAGCTCGTGTTTAGAGGTTTTACCCGAATTAAGCTGGGCAATGGAACGATTGAGGTGAGCCAAGTTTGCGGGGCTGTAAAAATAGTCATCATCGGATTTGTTGTGCAGAGTTACCTCAAAGGGAATTCCGTCACACCGAATAGTCTGCTTGATGAACATATTGAACGCTGTTGACATATTCAGACCAAGTGCGCTGAAAATCTGCTCCGCTTTTGCCTTATCATCACAGTCCACACGCATAGTAACGCTTGTCGTTGCCACAAAAATCATCTCCTTTAATAACAGTATATTTACCTCGTACTTATATTGTACATCTAAAATCTTACTTTGTCAATACCATTTTGAAAAAGAAAGGTGGAAAATAATGTTTTTCTTTAAGGTCGAAATATCAAGTTTTGATGACGCTTCCAAAACGCTGTTTATTGTTCCCGAACAGAACGCAGACGAGAAAGGCGTTCCTTTTGAGGAGAAAATGCTCACGCAGACCGCCGATTTCAAGCAGTTTGTAAAGTCAACGCAGACTTGTATGGTTGACGGAAAATACACGCAGTACAAGACCGACGGTGTGTTTGATAGCATTACCGAACAGCAGTTTGAACAGCTCAAAGCCGAAGGAAAGGTTGAGGAACTCGACAACAATTCGTTTTCGATTTCCACGGGCTTCTCGCCTAAAAAGGGCGGCGGCAAGAAAGATTTCAAGACGCTCCTTATAATCGGCGGTGCGGCAATAGTGCTGATTGCTCTGCTGATTTTCTCGTCTATGTCGGGCGGCGGCAAGGGTGATGTTTCCGAAACAGCGGAGAGTACCGAAACCGCTGAAACTACCTCAACGGAGGAAACGGAAAGCACCGATACTCCCGAAACAGCCGAAAGCTCTGCGGCAGAAAGCGAGCCGCCTATTACTACAAGCAGTTCTGAAAGCGCAGAATATGTTGACGAGCCTACAGATACCACAAGCGAGCCTGACGATGAAGCGAATGAGGACGGCTACACCGACAGCGGATACAGCGGCGGCTCATCTTCGTCAAGCGGTGAGAGCGGTATATACACCATTTCATTTAATCTGAACGGCGGCACAGGAACACTCGACAGTATTTCCGAAAAGGCAGGACAGTATGTCGTTCTTCCGTCTGCCGAAGAAGCGGCGAAAACCGTTTCAAAAAAGGGCTACAAGCTCATAGGCTTCTCGGATAACACCGAGATTGCATATCCGCTTTACAACTATAAAATGCCCTATGAAAATGTAACTCTGTTCGCCGTTTGGGAGCCTGACACATTCTATGTTACCTACAATTCCAACGGCGGCACAGGACAGCTCTCCAAAGCTGCGGTAAAGTACGGCGCAGATGTTCCTCTGCCTACGGATATTCCTGTGTATAAGGACGGTCTGTATCTGAACGGCTGGGCGAAAACAGTGGGTGCTAAAACGGCACTTAAATCTCTGAAAATGCCCTCGGAAAACCTTACGCTTTATGCCGTGTGGAGCGAGAAAAAGCCAACTGCGAAAATAACGCTCCACTTTGACGATAATGTCCAGGTCGTGGAAAAGGAAATCGGATCAACCGTGGATATGCTTGACAGTTTCGGTGTATTCAAGGACGGTTATTCTGTTGAGGGGTGGTATTTGGATAACTCCCCCGTCCGTCTTGAAAGCCTGTATTTAAGCGAGGACTGCGATGTTTACGCAAAGTGGCAGACAGCAAAGTACATCACAATTACCATTGACCGAAGCTATCTCAATAAGAAAGCGGAAACATACAAAGTACCCTGCGATATGACAGGGTCGGCTGTGCTGAAGCTGCCTGTGGTTGACGATAAGAACGATATGTACAACAGCGTTTTCGGCTGTACCTACGGTTTTTCCGACAAGAAGCAGACGGGCGAATTTGGCACAATCAAGTATTTCGGCGGTACGGAATGCAAGTTCACAAAGGACGCCACGCTTTACCGAGTGCTGAACGAATACGGCGGCGGAAACGGCACAAAGGAAAATCCCTTTATCATCAGCTGTTACGACCAACTCATTCGGCTTTCGGAGGAAAAAGCAAGCGGATATTTCATTCAGACAGCGGATATTAAGTTCCCGTCAGATGTAAAGCGTATTCCCATTGACACAAAGAAAATTTCCCGTGGATACGAAAACAAGTCCTATGATTTCTTCGTGTATGACGGACAGAAATTTACTATAAGGAATCTTTCCGGCGAGGGCGGTCTGTTCGGAGATATTGCGGGTGCAGCAATCAAGAATGTCGTGATTGACGGTGCGAAAATCAAGTCGGGCGATTACGATAATGTCGGAGTTCTTGTGAACAGAGTTATCTCCTATTCGTTTAAGTCTGCCGAGGGAAATGATAGTTTCGGTACGGGCAACAGCAAGATTACGAATTGCACCGTGAAAAACAGCAAGATTTACGGAGATGGCGCAAAGAATATCGGCGGCTTGGTCGGCAACGGCGGTGTTATCTCCTACTGTTACGCAAGCGAGGTTTCCATTGAGGGCGGCGATAATGTCGGCGGTATCGTTGGAAACGCTTGCATGGTCAACGGCTGTCTTGCAAGCGGAATTACCACAAGCGGTAAAATCTCATCGGCAGGCGGTATTTCCGGCACGGCTTACGGAACGGAGATATTTGATGACGGCGATAAATCCTATATGTCGGGCGGTACGATTATAGGCTGCGGTGTTCGCACATTTACCTCAAAGGCAACGAACAGCGGCGGCATAGTCGGAACAGCAACCGCAGATACGAACTCGGCTTATATCAAGAGCTGTTATGCGGCGAATATCTACCTTAACGGCGAGAACAACGGCGGTATAGTCGGAGCTGACGGAAAATACAAGGCTCACAGAATTGTCTATTGCCTTGTGGATAGCGCAAACGGTTATGCTGTTGTCGGCGGTGATAAGGTGCGTTCTATAAGCAAGAGAATGGTGCTGTCCGTTCCGGCTGACAGCGGACTAACGGTTGACGGAGTGCTTTCGGTATTAAATGCTGCGGGAAGCGGCTTTGATAATTGGGAGCGTTCTGAAAATAAAAACGGCGGTTATCCTTATCCGTCAAAAATCACATTTTAACAGGAGGTAAAACTTATGGCAACGGAAAACAGAAAGAACAACACGGAGTGGCTCATTGAGAAGCTCCGCACGGCAGAGGTGGAGCGTGACGAGGCTATCAGCCACGCAAAGAATATGGAGATTGACAATCTCCGTCTGCGTATGAAGCTGCAGGCTATCAGCTCTATCGTTAGCGGCGAGGTTTATATCGAGGATATGTTTATCCCCGATGATGAGTATGCAGACCCCGATATTCCCAATATTGAGGAAAACTGCGGTATGCCCTCGGTTTGAGAGAAAGGAGTTACATAATGTATAACAAAATCACGCTTATGGGCAGGCTGGTAGCTGTCCCCGAACTCAAAACCACGCAGAATGGTATTCCTTACACAAGGTTTCGCATTGCCGTAAATCGCCGTTTTCACTGCAAGGACGAGGAAAACAAGGTCGATTTCTTCAATGTAACCGCTTGGAGAAGCACGGCAGAATTCATCTGCAAGTATTTCGGCAAGGGTAGTATGATTATGCTTGACGGCGAAATGCAGACACAGCAGTACGAGGACAGAAACGGAAATCCCGCAATTTGGTACGATGTTGCGGTTGACCGTGTTTGCTTCACGGGAGAGCCGAAAAAGGAAAACAGCAGCAACGGCGGCTATAACAGAAGCGGCGGCAAGCGTTCTTACGGAAACAGGCAGAACAGCTACGGAAATAACTCCTACGGCAAAGGACAGCAGTATTTCGATGAGCCACTTCCCGAAGATTATCCGTTCTGATATAAAGAAGCTGTGCTATCGGCTTTACGGACGGATAGGAGGTTTTTTTATGACTTTAGCGAAATTTGTTGACATACTCGACCCCGACGCACCTGTGACGATTGCGGTTTGTGTTGATGACCACATTTATTCACCCATAAGCGATGAAATCGAAACGGTCACTACACCTCTTTTCTCATTCGTCCCAAATGCACTTGAAGCTGCTTCTTTCTTAACGGAAGATTTCTGCAATGCCAAAATCACAGGTATGAAGTTCAATGAGAACAAAACAATTCAGATTTGGCTTGATAACGCAGACGAATACTCGCTCTGCGAATGATTTTAACAGGAGGTTTTACTATGGCTGAACACAACACTACTTTTGAGGTGTCAAGTATGACACAGCTCGATAACAACAGCAATGTCAAGGCTTTGGCAAATGTGGTTATCAACGGCGAGATTGCCGTGAACGGCGTTAAGGTTATGGAGGGAGAAAAGGGCTTATTCGTTGCTATGCCGAGTAAGAAGGTTGGCGGCGAGTTTGTCGATATTGCTCACCCGATTACCGACAAGGCTTACGAGCAGATTAGCAATGCGGTCCTGACCGACTATGCAAAGCTCGTATCGTCCGGCGAGAGAACGATGAGAAACGAGCTTGCAACGGACAAGACCAAGCCCGTCACCTCGGATATTGACGTTTCGCTCCGTCCCGTAACAGGCGGCAAGAGCGTGGTGGCGGCAGGACAGGTAAGCATTGATGAGTGCTTTGTTATCAAGGACGTCAAGGTCGTTAAGGCACAGGGCAAGCCTGAATTTGCGGCAATGCCGTCCTACCAAAATCAGAACGGCAAGTATGTGGATATTGCAAATCCCATTACAACGGCAATGCACGAGAAGCTCAACGAAGCAGTTATCGGCAAATTCAAGTCGCTTGAACAGGTGGAGTACCGTGGCGTTAAGTACGCCGAACTCGGCGACAAGAGCCAAATCGCTTCACTGCCCCGACAGAACAACACCTATGCCGAGAAGCTGATGAAAGAGCTTGACAAGGCTGGTGTGGTTTACCAAGCCCGTATCGGCTCAAACAGCGGCACAACTATATCGGTAAACGCTGCGGACAAACCTCGCCTTGACAGCATTAACAAGGCTCTCACAGCAAAGCTCAATCCCGAACAGACCAAAGTTGAGAACAAGCCGCCGAAGCATAGTTTCCACTGATAACTACTACCATATCCCCCGATTTTAAGCGGTCGGGGGATATTTTTGTGCAAAAGTAAACGCAACGGTAAAATACTACTTGACTTTTATACTTTAATGTGATAAATACAGTTAGGAGGAAAATCCGAATGGCACGAATTGACAGAGTGCGGGAAAGCTACGAGCAGATAACCGAGCGACTTTTCGGCGATAAAACTGCGTTTGAGCAGTACCTGAAATTCGCAGGAAAGTTCTTCAAGCTCCCCTCGGAGCAGACAATGACGATTTACGGCACAAATCCGAACGCCGCAATGGTTGCGGATTTTGAAACGTGGAAGAAATTCAGCCGCCGTGTTAAGCGTGGGACAAACTCGATAGCGGTACTCGATAACGGCAGTCTGAAGCACTATTTCGACATCTCGCAGACAAGCGGCTCTATTACACCGTATCAGTGGACGCTCGACAAGGAAACAGCTAATGCAATAATCGCCGAAACTTTTGAGAACGAGGGCAAGCATTTCAGTTCATTTTCGGGCTGTGTAAACTATCTCGGCTCGGAAAAGGCTCGTGAAAACCTCGACAGCGTGATAAGGTCGCTGAATATCTCGGAAGAAGACCGTGCGGCGTTTGAAAAATCCTATATCTCGATGACGCAGTATTTCATAGCGGCTCGGTGCGAGGTGGGCGGCTCTTTCAAGTATAACGGCAGCGTGGATTTATCCGCACTCGATATGCTCCACAGCAAGGCTGAAAAGGAGAAACTGTGCGAGTGCGTTCAGCTTTCGGGAAAATCGGTACTGCTTTCAATGGAGAAATCCATTCACGAAATAGAATTGCAGAGGAGGAATAATTATGGCAGAAATCAAGCAAATCTGGTGCGACGAGGACAAGATGTTCTATCCCGAAATCAAGGAGGAGAACGGCAGGCTGTACAAGCTGGACAAGGAAACGTTCGTGTATCTGGAACAGCTGGAGCTGGGTCTGACAGCGGAAGAGCAGGAATTGATGAGCGAGCCGATAGGTCGTTGGGGAGCGGAATGGCAGAGGTTTATGACGGAAAATCACCCCGAAGTAATTCCGTCCCTGAAAGGTCGGCTGAAATGGGAGCTGATACCCCGACAGATAGACAAGGAAGCGTGGGAGTACAGAACGCTTCTGAAGAAGCAGTACGCAGAGAAAAATCCCCGTCCGAAAACATTCGTGGAAATTCGGAAATGGGAGAACACTCTCGGAATGATACTCGACAGAGCGGTGATAGAGGACATAGTTCATCAGTATCGGGAGTAAATGGTGCTACATATAGCACCGAAAGCAAAAGCACCGAAAATACAGAACAGACAGCGGAGGTTAATGCCCCCGCTGTTTCTGTTTCTGCGGATAAGTCGGAGCTGCTCGCCGCTTTGGAACAGCACCGTGAAATCTTCTTTGAGGACGAGCCTGAACAGATGATTGCAAACGCAAATTCCGGCAGAGCCACAAATTTGAGAGTGGCATTTGACGAGGATTTGGGCAAGTTTATTCTGCGTGGAGATTATCACAAAAATGTTGAGGTTATAGAAAGTGCGTGGCTCTCCGATAAATCCACTGCCGAGGAAATGGAACAACTCATTAAGCAGAAAGGCTATGAAATTAGAGGGTACGGTGATTTAACCGAGGAAAAAGTTCCCGAAGTTACGAAGCCTGAACGCACCAACAGCGAAGCCGCCGAATTCAGCTTAATTGCGGAGAGAACAAGGGAGTATCTCCGTTCCGAGAGCGAAAAGTCTGCTATGTTTCCTCTTATTCTTTCGGAAATGGACAAGAACAGCACCCTTGCGGAAACGGCATACAGCAGAATATTTGCGTACTGCTATGAGGATAAGATTATGCTCAAGGACGCACCCGATGAGGATATAGCGGAAATAATCGCTGCTGTCGTTGAGGAAAGGGCGAATGAGCTGCGGCAGAATTTTTCAACCGAAACGTTGGAAGGTGTTGATAAGTTTTATGTGAACGAGGAAAACGAGAGCGTTACTTGGGCGTATTTCAATCCCGACAGTTCGGCTGGCGGTCAGCTTGTTTACCACACTTTCACCTACGACCAACTCTTTGATGCTCTCGTTATGGAAGACCCGCTTGACTATCTTGAACAGGTTTCAAAGACGGAGCTTGTAGATGTGACAGAGCCGAATTTTGCAAGTATCGCACAGGAGTTTCTCGCCGATAATGAGAGCTTTTATTCACGTTACAATGATGTAGGCGCAAAGCTCTCTGCTCTCGTTGAGCCACGATACGGTATTTTTCAGCTAAAGGGCGGCGAGGAGCTGCGTGACTACCACTTTGAGTCTGCCGAAAGATTGAAGAAGAACGGTCTTTACATTGACCGTGAGAACTATGACAGGGTTTATCGTGGTAGATTGAGAGAGGGCGAAACTCTTGACGATATTTATCAGCGTTTCAATATCGACCACCCCGCAGATTTCCGAGGACACTCGCTCTCGGTAAGCGACATTATCTGCGTTAAGAGCAACGGCACAACCGCCGCCTACTATGTTGACAGCGTTGGTTTTACAAGAGTTCCCGACTTTACTCTTGACAGAGAAGAACGCAAGGCACGGCGTACTCTGACGGATAATCTTACTCTGATAGCGGAAAATCAGCTTGCAAGCGATGAAATGGACGATTTGGGAGAAAAGCTGTTCGACTACGAAAATGCGCCTAATTATGGTATTTTGTCAAGCTCTTGGACGATTGGTGCAGGACTTCATTCAAATGAGTTTCAAAGCCTGACCACTCGATATTTTAATGGCGAGGATATTCGTGCGGAGCTGGCACAGAAAATCTACGGTAATATGACGCACATAGAATTTTACGAGTTTCCCCCTGCCGACGGTATAGGATATATTGAAATTTCAACAGAAAAGACCGACAGCGGAATGACATTCCGTACCAAAGGCGGCTTTGAGATAACTCACTCTTGGGAAACTCTCGGCGAAGCTCTGATTACCGCCGCACGGCAGGAGTTTGACCGCCACGAAGAACTTGACAGAGAATATGTGCTGACTGAAGCAAAAAGCAGGATAAACGAATATACTCAAAGGGAGTTTGGCGAGGAAGCTGATTTTTCTGACCTGTCGAGAATACCGCTTGCCTATACCACTCATGAGGATACCAACGTAGAAATAACCGTATATGCCGACCTTGTGGATAACAAAATGGTGACAATGTACGGCGATAATATTGCCGATGAACACCGATTTGAGGATCCTGACGATATGCTTTCTACCCTCGGAAACCTTGAATTCAGCGACCTTACTGTGGTGGCAAGCGAAATCGTGGAGAAATACACACCCACCGAAGAAACAGAAATTCAGTCAGCAAGAGAAACAGAACCGCAGGAAAAAATCAGCTCCGATGTTCATTCCGGCGGCTCTCCTTTTGGCAATGAAACAGCCGAAATGTCCGAAACAGTTCAGCTTAATCTGTTTGGCGAACCTATGGAAAATGACAAGGTTCTCGAAAAGACTATAATCGGCGGCGTGGATATTGAGGAGGCGTTAAAGTATGAGCTTACTCACCACGGAACAGGCTTTCAGGACGGAAAATTCCGTGTTGAACAGTTTCATCGTGAACACCCTGACGATACAAAGGAATTTGCAAAATTTCTCTCCAAAGAATACGGAGTAGGCGGTCATACCTGTGAGGGCAGGATTGATATGGCTTCACACGACAGTAAGGGTATTCATCTTGATATAAAGCTCGATAACGGTGAAAAGACCTCGGTGACTTGGAGCTGGCAGAAAGTAGCCGTCCGTGTGTCTGAACTGATTGATAACCAGACCTATATCACGCAGAAAGATATTGACAGCCGTATCAGAAATGCGCAGAACGAGGTGTCGTGTTATGCTATTGATACCCCTCAATATCAGCGCAGTATAGCAATTCTTGAACAGTACGGATTATCAGACCGCCGTGATGAACAGGTTTCTGATAAAACTGACGAACAGCCGGAAACAGCTCCAAAGCTGAAAGATACAGTTATCGACCTTACTGCTCGTCCCGAACATTTGGAAACTCCCGTTGAAAAGCACGATTTCACAATATCGGACGAGAACTTAGGCACAGGCGGCGCAAAGACGAAATTCGCTGCAAATATCGCCGCTATCAAAACGCTGAAAGCTATTGAGAGCGAAAACCGCCTTGCTGCTCCCGATGAACAGGCTGTACTTGCTCAATATGTCGGCTGGGGCGGTCTGGCACAGGCGTTCGATGAGAATAACAGCTCTTGGGCAGGTGAATACAAACAGCTTCGTGAGCTGCTTACCGATGAAGAATACACCGCCGCAAAAGGTTCTACTCTAAACGCTCATTACACCTCGCCCACCGTAATCAATGCGATATATAAGGGCTTGGAAAACCTCGGCTTTGACGGCGGCAACATCTTGGAGCCGGCAATGGGCGTAGGAAATTTTTTTGGTACAATGCCCGAAGAAATACGGCGGAACAGCCACTTGCACGGCGTAGAGCTTGACAGCATATCCGGCAGAATTGCCCGACAGCTCTATCAGAGTGCGGATATTCAGATAACAGGCTTTGAGAAAACCGACTTCCCCGACAATTTCTTTGACGCGGCAATCGGAAACGTGCCGTTCGGGAATTACGGAATTTCCGACGCGCGTTATAACAAAGAGAATTTCCTCGTTCACGACTACTTTTTCGCGAAAACGCTCGATAAGGTCGCGCCGGGCGGCGTTGTCGCGTTCATCACCTCAAAGGGAACGCTCGACAAGGCGAACCCGAAAGTGCGCGAATATCTCGCGAAACGCGCGGATTTAATCGGCGCAATTCGGCTGCCGAACAACGCTTTTAAGGGCGCGAACACCGAAGTCACCTCGGATATAATATTCCTGCAAAAACGCGAAAAAATGGCGGTGGAAATGCCCGACTGGTGCTATGTCGGCAAAAACAGAGAGGGTGTTCCCGTAAACAGCTATTTCCTTGATCACCCCGAAATGATACTCGGTACAATGAAGCAAGGTATGGAGTATTCTCTGTATGGAAATGCAATGGAAACTGCCTGCGTTCCTATTGAGGGAGCTGTTCTTTCAGAGCAGCTTGAAAAGGCTGTCGGTACTCTGAAACTGACAAACGCTATTCAGAGAAGAACGCAGGAGGCAGAAAAACAGGCGGGTATTATTCCCGCAGTTGAAGATGTCCGTAACTTTACCTTTGCCGAGGTTGACGGAAAGATGTATTTCCGTGAAAACAACATTATGACAGAGGTCACGGAAACAGGCAAGAAAGCAGAACGTATCAAGGCACTTAATGAGCTGAGAAAGACTTTCCGTGAAATGCTTGGCGCACAGGAAAATAACTGTTCAGATGGGGAGCTGAAAGTATTGCAGGATAGACTAAACGCACAGTATGACGCATTTGTCAAGAATAACGGCTACATAAACGACAGCAGTAATTCACAAGTTTTCAGCCGTGATGATGACTATAACTCTCTGTGCGCTCTTGAAATAATCGACGAGGAAAACAAGACTATCCAAAAGTCCGATTTCTTCACCAAGCGTACCGTCAAGTATACCGCCGAGATTACCCACGTCGATACTCCGCAGGAGGCTATGCAGGTTTCTATTGATACACGGGGTAAAATGGATGTTCCGTATATGGCACAGTTGTGCGGGCAAGAGCCGCAGGCGGTGATTGATGTGCTGAAAGCGGATAATCTGATTTACCTCAATCCGCTTAAAGCAAGCGAGGACAATCTGATTGAGGGCTGGGAGGAAACGTCAGAGTACCTATCGGGTAATGTCCGTGAAAAACTCCGCACCGCTGAACTCTATGCAAAGGACAATCCCGATTATCAGCGGAACGTGACGGCTCTGACGTCCGTTCTGCCGCCGAAACTTGAAGCAGGCGATATATCAGCCCGTATCGGTGTTTCTTGGGTTGATGTTGAGGACTATCAGGCTTTCCTCACGGAATATGCAAAAGCTCGGTTTTTTGAACCTCTGCGCCGTACTATAACAGGCGAATACAAAATTGACAACAAAAATTGGGATATGTCCGCCGCCGCTACGCAGATTTACGGTACAAGCCGAATGCCCTCAAAGGCAATTTTTGAAAATCTGCTGAATAACCGTGATATTGTTGTCCGTGACAAGATTACGGATATAGACGGCAGAGAGCATTACGAAATCAACAAGAAAGAAACAGACTTAGCGCAGGAAAAGGCACGGCAGATGAAAGAAGCCTTTAGGACTTGGCTGTGGAATGACCCTGCCCGCCGTGAAAAGTACGTTGAACGGTATAACAATCTGTTCAACTGCATAGTCGGTAGAAAATTTGACGGCTCTCATCAGACCTTTCCGGGAATGTCCCCGTCAATCAGCCTTAAACCTCATCAGCTCGACGCTGTTATGAGAGCGAAATTCGGTGGCAATACTCTGCTTGCTCACTGCGTCGGCGCAGGAAAATCCTTTGAAATGGTGGCGGCGACTATGGAGAAAAAGCGGCTCGGTCTGATAAACAAGGCTTGCGTTGTCGTGCCGAAACACCTTGTGGGTCAGATGGCGAATGAATGGCTGCGGCTATATCCGCAGGCAAAAATTCTTACCGCAAGCGAAAAGGATTTCGATAAAAATCACCGCCAGAAATTCATCGGTCGGTGCTGTACGGGCGATTATGACGCAGTTATTATGTCCTACGAGCAGTTTGAGAAGATACCGATGTCAATGGAATACCGCCGCAATTTCATTCAGCGTGAGATTGATACTATGCAAAGCGGAATTGACGAGTTAAGCGGAGATTATCGAACACGCTCCAACAACCGCAGTTCTATCAAGGACCTTGAGCGTGAGAAAAAGCGGCTTGAAACACGCTTGCAAAAGCTCATAGACGGCGGCGGTAAAACAAAAGATACCTCGCTTACCTTTGAACAGCTCGGCTTTGACAGCCTTGTGGTGGACGAAGCCCATAACTACAAGAACGGTCTTGTGGTATCGAAGATGAGCAGGGTGTCGGGAGTTCAGACTACTCCTGCTCAAAAGAGCGAGGATATTCTAATGAAAACGCAGTTCCTGAACGAGAATTACGGCGAGAAGAACATTATTTTTGCCACGGGAACGCCCGTTTCAAACTCAATGACGGAGCTGTATATAATGCAGAGGTATCTCCGTCCGTCCCTGTTGGAGAACGCTGGCTTGCAGACTTTTGATGATTGGGCAAGTAACTTTGGCGAGGTTGTTTCCAAAGCCGAATTGAAGCCCGCTGGCAACGGATACCGCACAAAAAAGCGTTTCGCCAAGTTTAATAATGTTCCTGAGTTAATGCAGATGTATAAGGAATTTGCGGATATACGGACAGCGGATATGCTCAATCTCCCCGTACCCGAAATGGTAGGCGGCAAGCCGCAGACTATTGTTGCAAAGCCGAATGATGTGCAGAAAGCATATATGCAGGTGCTTGCGGAACGTTCCGAAGCAATTCACAGCGGAGCTGTTGACCCCTCGGTTGACAATATGCTTAAAATCACGAATGAAGCCCGACTGCTCGGTTTGGACGCACGTTCCATTGTGCCGAACGCCGACAACTACCCTGATAGCAAGGTTAATCTGTGCATTGATAAGGTTATGGAAATCTACGAGCAGACAGCCGAGCAGAAAGGTGTGCAGGCTATCTTCTGTGATATTGCCGTAAACTCGGACGATGGACGGTTTTCTGTCTATGACTATATCAAGGAGGAGCTTATTCGACGTGGTATCCCCGAAAGTGAGATTTGCACAGCTGGTGACGCCAAAGACCAAAAACAGCGTAACGAGATGTACGCTCAATTACGGTCCGGCACAAAGCGTATAGTCCTCGCTTCTACCACTAAAATGGGAACAGGAGCGAATATTCAGACCAAGCTCGCCGCACTCCACAATTTAGATATACCGTGGAAGCCCTCTGACATCGAGCAGAGAAACGGCAGAATAATCCGACAGGGCAACGAGTTTGATAAAGTCGGTGTTTACAACTATGTTACCGAGAATACCTTTGACGCATACCTTATGAACATAATTGTTACCAAACAACGCTTTATCTCGCAGTTGATGAGCGGAAACGCAACCGCAAGAAGCTGCGAGGACGTGGACGAGGCAGTCCTGAATTACTCCGAAATGCAGGCTCTCGCAAGCGGAGATGACCGTATCAAAGAGAAAATCGAGCTTGACGGTGATGTGGCTCGTCTGCGCTTGCTTGAAAGCGAACACTATAATGCTCAATACCGCCTTGACGATACAATCCGAAACGCCGAAAAGTGGATAGGAAATCTCACGGCGAACATTACCGCCGCCAAAGCCGACATTGCTTTTGCCGCCGAGCATAAGCCACAGGGCGAGGATTTCACGATTGAAATAGGCGGCAAGGTTTACACCGAGCGAAAGGCTGCGGGCGAAGCGTTACAGAAAGCCGCAATCAAGGTAATGGCAGAAGTTGGCGGCAACGACCGTCACCCTGTCGGCACTTTCTGCGGATTTCAGCTTGCGATTGAGAAAATCCACAATGGCTTTACAGTCGGTACTGGAATTTCTCTGCGGAACAAACTCACCTACACCGCCGATATGGACATCACAGGCGACATCGGCAACATCACCCGACTTGAAAATCTTTTTGCAAAGGGTCTTGAGCGGAAACTCTCGGATTTAGAGGAGAAACTCTCCCGAACGCAAACTGATTTGCAGGAGGCTCAAGCTGCCAAGGGCAAGCCGTTTGAACACGCCGAGGAACTCGCAACAAAGTCGGCTCGCCTTGAACAGCTCAACCGTGAACTTGAGGTCGGGCAGGCTGACGAGGTTATTATGGACGAGAGCGAGGACGAGGTGAAGGACGGAAGCCGTCTGCAAGACGCTCCCTCTAAAACCGAGGAAATCAGTAAATCCGCTCCGAAGCCAAGACGGTGATACCCACTACAATCATACTATTGCAAAGCCACCTAACAAATAAGGGTGGCTTTGCTATTTTATATTGAAATTTTTGGTTAGTTGTGATATAATAATATTAAAAATTATTCTTTTTATTTTGGCAAATAACAAACGAGGTAATTATATGAACAGAACAAACTATACAATTAAGGACTATAGAAATGATATAAAGGAAATCTACAAAATAAAAGATATTAGCCAGTTTAAACAGAGAATTGCTAAACTGTATGCTAACAAAAAAATTAATCAGTCATTGAAAATCACACAACTAAAAAAATTACTGGTTGGAAATAAGAACCTTATCGACACAATATCATTAATAGTCTGCAATATTCTATCAGCATTAATTACCACAACAATTAAGCTTGATGGAATAAATGAAGTTCTATCAAAAGGTATTGATGAAATTGTTTCATCGTTAGTGGGAGTATTTTTAACATTTTTTATTGTTGAAGTAATCACTGTATCTTTTACATTGATTTTGATTGTGCCATTTGTTACATCAATGATATCTTCGAAAGACATTGAACGAAACAATATTGAAATTAAAGAAATTATCAAAACTACTAATAAAGCGTCATTATCAGCTCTATTAGAGAAAGAGAAAGAAAGCAAGAAAATGTTGGCATTCAGATTAATATTGAGCGTCATTTCAGGGGTATCTATCCCTTTGATTGCAACAATTATAGTGTCGTTCATTGGGTAGGATATTATGGAACGGATAGGAGTGATTAAAAAATGAAAGCAAACATACATCACGAAACCAATGATTGTCTTGCTATAAATGAGAACATCATAGCAAAGTCAAAAGAAACAATGCAACTTACATGGGATGATTTTCGCAATGCTTTAACACAAGAGCAATTTATATATAACGATACCGAGTCTGCATTGAAAACAACATTCCTAAAACAATTTGATGATTGGTTTCATAACATCGGTAAGCAAGAAATGACCTTCTCTCTTTATGATGTTTTTAAAAACATGATGGCAGGGAGAGGCACAATTATAATGCCTGACGAACCCGCTGAAACACCTAAATACAACAGGTTTTTGCCCATTGCAGAACATATAAAATCAGATAACAGATTTAGCCCTGCTGGAGTTGAATGGCTATATTTGGCTGTTGGAGAAACGGAAACCCAAATAAAGCAGTGTGCTGAAAAAGAATGCAGAGTAAAATCAGGTCAAAGGTTTGGGTTTTGTAATTTTGAATTAGAAAATGATTATGCGGACTTAAAAGTAGTTGACCTTACCATCGCTGAAAATATGTCTTATGATAATATCAATGACAGACTTCGTATTGTATATCAGAAAGAATTCGATAGAGCAATGAAATATGCTCAAAAGCGCGGTTCATTTTTGTACAAGCATTGTTACAGACACGATGATGTAAAACAAGACATCGCCAAATGGATGTTATTGATGTATGCAAAAATGATGTCCGAAAATTTATTTGTTCCAATTGAAGGGAAAGACAAAAAGAAAGAATATGCTCCGTTCCATACTCTTGCAATGTACTTTATGAAAGAGGGATTTGATGGAATTATCTATTCAAGCACCGTATACCCTAAAGCCAAAAATATTGTTTTATTTAACAAGAAATATGCCAATCCAGTTGGGAATGTACTTGATTATATTTATAGACCTTGAACAATGCAATACTATTTACCGTGCTAGAAAACCCCTCATCTCATAAAAAAAGTGTTACAAATATTTACATATTTAGAAATACGCTCCTAATAGTGTAGGCAAAAAGTAGTTTATATTTTGTAACTCAAGCTGTTCGAATGAAATTTTGGGGTTGTATTCATAAAGAAGGGTTATTAAAGGAGATGTTGGAATATGAACCTTTATATCATAGGCAATGGTTTCGATTTAAATCACGGGCTAAAGACATCTTATCATCATTATCGAAATTTTCTTCGCCAAAAATATCCTTTTGTTTTAAATGAATTCAATAATTTTCAGTATTTTACATATGGTAGTTGCAGTGAAGATGAGTTGTGGACTAATTTGGAAATCAGTTTAACATTAAATTATTCTGATATGCTTTCTAATGCGATTGAAAATGGATATCCAGATTTGAATAACGATAGCGATTCACGATGGTACGAAATACAGTATGATTTAGAAAATCAGACACAGTTTATAAGCGATTTCACAAAAGATTGTTTCCTTGATTGGTTATCTTCTATTGATGTATCTATGTGCTCCAGACGTTTAAAACTTAATTCAAATGCGATTTTCATTACTTTCAATTATACTAATACATTGGAATACGTTTATTCTATAAACCCGAACAGGATTTTACATATACACGGGGCTTTGATTTCATATGAACCATTGATGACATCTAGTATTCAGTTCGGTTCAATTGAAAACAATCCCCAAAATGCTGAAAAAGAGATGGAAAGTCAATATTCTGGTGATGATTTCTATAACGTTTCAATTAGACCTGGCGTTGATGAGATTGTAGGTTTCTGTACCGCATCAGCCAAAAACATAAAGCAAAACTATACAATTATGAGTGAGTTTATAAGTTCCTATCAAATAGATGAGGTAATTATTATGGGACACTCGTTTTTAGGGATTGATGCAGGTTATTACAATGATATATTAATCCCTAGATATCACGATTGTAGGTGGACTATATATATGTTCACACTAAAGATGATTGTGATAATGCCAAATTGTTCATCTCTAACTATGGCATAAAGAATTTTACTATAAGACAGTGGTAATATTATCTTCTTTAAGTTGCTGTTTTTTATATTATTATAGCAGTTTATAAACGTGATTTATGACCAAAGAAAGATGATTTCTTCTTTGGTCGTTTTTTTATAACCTTTTCAGACAAGGAGGACACAATGACATACCCAACAACCGAACAGGTAGAGAAAGCAAGGCAGGCGAGCCTTGCTGATTTTTTTATCCAAAACGGATTTGAAGCAGAGCTGACGAGAAACGAACTCCACGTTAAAGGCTACGGTGGTTTATACATTAACACCGATACCAACGAGTGGTACTGCTTCTCACAGGCAGATAAGCACGGCGGCAGAAATGCGATTAACTGCCTGACGGACATAATCGGAATGGATTTCAAATCAGCAGTTGAAGCTCTGTCGGGCGAAAAATTACCGCAAAGGATTTTTCGGCAGGAAGGAGAGGCACCGCAGGGAAAGAAAGACCTGACCTTGCCCGAACGAGCAGAGAATATGCGCAAGGTGTTTGCGTACCTTTGTCAGTCAAGGAAGATAGACGGCAATCTTGTGAGCGAACTTGCACACAGCGGCTTGCTCTATCAAGATAAAAAAGGCAATGCTGTGTTTCTTCACAAAGACGACGATGGTAAAACAGTCGGCGCAGAACTGCAAGGAACAAGCACCTATCAGCGGTTTAAGGGAGTAGCCGCAGGAACAGCAGACAGTGTGTTCTCTGTCAGAATCGGCAAGCCAAACAAGGCTTACATCTTTGAAAGTGCAATAGACTTGCTCTCGTTCCGACAGCTTGCAAGTCCGAACAAACTGCAAGACAGCGTACTTGTTTCTATGGCAGGATTAAAGCCGAGTACACTTAAATCTTTTGCGGAGCGTGGCTTACCCCTCTACGCTTGCGTGGATAACGATGAAGCAGGCAAACGGTTTATCTCGGAGAACAACCTCATTCCGTGCAACAAGGTTTTGGCTGACAGCGGAGTTAAGGACTTTAACGAGCTGCTCCAAAAGACAGTACACACCCGTGATCTGATAGATAAATCTCAATCGGCTCAAAATTTACCCACCGATCCGAGCAATGTTAAACCACCGCCGCCCTCTCATAAAGTACGGCGATAGAGAAGATAAATTTGTGAGGTCGGAGATTTTATCTCCCCGAAGTGCCGCAAGTCCATTTTGGAGTTTCGGAGTTTAAGTCGCTGACCGTTGGGTAAAGCGAAAGGGGTCTTAGGGGATTTTCCCCTAACTCAATGCCTTATTGTGGAGCTGTGCGTAACAATATGGCTATTGAGTATAGCCTTATTGATTGAAGCAGGAAAAATAGCTCAAAATCAAACATCAAAAAATAGTCCCACCGCAGAGATAAAGTGCGGCGGCGAATGAAGGAGGTACTGAACTATGAGTGAGATAAATGGGAAAACGCTCTCGATTTCCTTTCGGATAGACGAGGGGGTAATCGAACACAACAACCGAGTTTTCATTGCCAAGAATGTGGACGGCGAACGGGTGCAGGACAACATTACCTACTGCCGAACGGACATCAGAGAAAAGTATGATGAACTTTTCGAACAGGCTCTCGCCGAATACAACGCTCGGCAAACTCAATCCAGCCGCAGAATACCCGACTACTACGAACACCTAAAGAAATCCTCAAAGGGTAAGCCTTACTATGAGATTGTAGTTCAGTTCGGCGATATGGAAAGCTGTGGACAGGGTTCTGGCAAATGGGAAGAAGCCAAGCTGATGTTGGACGATTATATGCGTGGGTTTGAGAAACGTAATCCTAACCTCAAGGTGTTCAACGCTGTTATGCACCTTGATGAAGCTACCCCGCACCTACACATTGACTTTATCCCGATAGCACATAAGGTAGAGCGAGGTCTGTCCGTCAAGGTTTCTATGAAAGGTGCGCTCAAAGAGCAGGGCTTCACCTCGGCGAACAGATTGCAGAACGAGTGGGCGGCTTGGGAAGAACAGGAGCGTGGTGTTATGACCGACATTCTCCACGCTCACGAATTGAGCCGTGATGTTAAGAATGTTCACCGTGAACACTTAACCGTTGATGAGTACAAACACCACGCTGCACAGGTAGCCGAGATTAAAAAGGTCAACGCTCACATCAACGAGCTGAAAAAGAAAAATCCCACCGACCTGACGGAGAGTGAAATCGAGCTTATCAGAAATCAGAACGATGTTATGCGCTCCGAGATACAGAAGCGTGACAAGGAGATTTTCACGCTCTCCCGAAAGCTCGGCGCAGAATTTATCCCATTTGAAATCTACTCCGAGGACAAGCTGCAGTTTGTGGCAGCCGAACTCTCAAAGGCAGGTGTTCCGTTTGTCGAGGAAGGAACAACGCTCCACATTCCCGACTATGCACAGAAAACCGCGACAGCGATTGCGGCTTCTTACCGACCGATTAAGTCCGAGGGCGTCCGCGAGAAAATCAAGCTGGATATTGACAGGCTGGTGTATTCGTGTGAGGGATTTGAGGATTTGCTTGCCAAGCTGCAGGAGCGTGGTTATGAAATCAAGCGTGGGTGCAAACAGGAAGTTTGCACAGCTTGCCCAAAGGCGGCGCAAGGACGCGCCGCAACAGAGGCAAGCAGGAAGCACATAGCAGTTAAACCGCAGTTTGCTGAACGCTTCGTCCGTCTGAAAACTCTCGGTGAAGCCTACTTGCCGAAAAACCTTGTACAGCGTATTGCCGACAGAGATATGTTCACCAACGCTGTCCGTGCAAAGTTCAAGACCGCAAACACGGTTGAAAAGAAATTCCACGTTGCAATTATGGATATGACTATCGAGATAAAGCAGTTCCGACTTATGCCGAGGAAGGACAGCGGCAAGCTCATCTATGCTTTTCAGAACGACGCTAACATCAATTACCTCTCCGAACAGCTTGCCACTATCGGGGAGTTTGGTTTCAGCTCACGGGAGCAAATCTATCATAAGGCAGACGAACTAAAGAGGAGCATTGACGAGAAGAACGAAAAAGTTAAGGAACTTACAAATGAAATGCCTACTCTTAAATACGATATAGCACAGCTCCATTACCTATTTGTTACCTCGTCGAGCAACTCAAAGCCTGACGCAATGACACAGGTCAAGCTCGCCGCAGCACAGGAAATTGCTGACAAGTACGGAGTTCAATCAGAGAGCGACATAGCAAATTTGGAGAAGCGGCTCAAACTTTTGCCAAACTACATCTCCTCAATCAAGAACGAGATTTCTGAGGAACAGCTAAAGCTGAAGCGTGTGTCCGACCTAATTGCTGCTTACGAGAAAATCGTTGAGGGCAACTACATCGACAACCTCATCAGAGCGCAGAGGGAGCAGGAACTCATAGTAAACCATAGCTTATGAAGAAACTCTTGACCAAAAAACGGCTTTTTTTGACCAGTTACTGTAAATGCTATTGACTTTTGCAGATTTTGAAATTACAATTATATATAGAGATTTGCAAAGCTAGGAGAAATAAAATGCTTAAATCAATAGCGGAAGAAATCACCGTTGCTTTGGCTTCACATGATATAATAAAAACCGATGAAATGGAAGCATACACTTATGGCTTGGAACTGCTAATTCCAAAAGTCATATTGTATGCTGCTATACTTGTCGTTTCACTAATTACAGACACATTTTTTGCAAGTGTCGCTTTCGTAGTTCTGCTGATGTGTTTGAGAAGATATACAGGCGGGTTTCATTGCAAAACAGCAGAAACATGTTTGCTATTTTCGTTCCTTATTTACTTATTGGCACTTTTGGGTTATGAGTTTGTACAATACATACCAAATATCGCTTGTGGAATAACATCAATAATTTCAGCAGTAATCGTATCGATTTTTGCTCCTGTTGAAGATGTGAACAGACCACTTGACGAGTCTGAAAAGGTGCAGTACAGACAAATGGCTATGATAGCATTGTCCATTATCCTTTCATTGGAAATGGTTGCTTTGTTTTTTCGGTTTGATACGATATCATATCTTTCTGCGTGTTCATTAACAGCCAACGCTGTTTTGATATTATTATCACAAATAAGGAGGTGTAAATATGAAGTCAACAATTCTGAAAGCAGTTGCGAAAATATCTGAAAAAACGGTATATGCTGCAAACAAAACAACTTGCTATGGTTGGAGTTATCAACCCAAAGCTCCTGCAAACATTAAGGACTTTAAAAAGTAATGCAAAACCGCAATCACGAAGTTTTACGACAAGCTGAAATGGGTAGACCGATGAATCAGTCTACCCATTTTCTTATATCTTAATAAGTACAGTTGATACAAATTTGTTCTCTTGTGCTTCCCATGAATAGCTTCCATCATACTTTTGAGCAATATCTGAAATAATCTGCGTTCCGTATCCGTGTAAGGCTTTGTCTGATTTTGTGGAAATTAGTGCCCCTGCACTTTCTTTCAGAAATACCTTACCTTTATAGCTATTCTCAGTACAGATAGTATAATAAGCATTATATTTCATAATTGTGAGTCTGACAAACGCTTCGGCAGTATGTACAGCTGATTCCACGGCATTGTCAAGTAGATTTGATAAAAGAGATGAGAGGTCAACAAAATCAATATTTATTTCTGCCAAAGGCTGAACAGAATAGGTGAAATCGATATTCTTTTCTCTGCACAGTGCCATTTTGGACAGAAGAATTGCGTCAACAAAGCTATTTTCGGTGTTGATTGCTTCGGTTTGAACAAGATTTACATTTTCGGCAGTTTTGTCGAGCAAAGTAACCGCATCGGTTATTTCTCCATTGTCAATCAAAGAGCGGATATTTGCGAGATGATTTTTCATATCATGGCGCAGTTTCCTGACATTTTCGCTGTTTTGTTGCTGAACTGCAATCTGCTCCTGCAATGAGCTGAAATTGTTTTCAAGCAAAAACAGCTTGCTGTCACGCTGGAAGCTTTTGCTTAATTCGGTAAAGAAATAGATTATTATTAAACTCATTACAAAAAACAGTACAGCAAGTGATGTATATAAAACCGCATTCTCTGAATTTTGATAAGAGTTTGGGTATATCTGTAAAAATACTGTGGAAATTGCCAAAAACACAAATACTACTACCGAAAATAATACCCAAAATCTATTTCTTATATTTTTATTAGTTTTGTATAGCATTTTATAAAGTAAAATAAAAATGAAAACATCTACTGCTTTGATAATTAGGCATGAAATAAGTCGATAGAAGATATTAGCGAAAAATACATCGGCTATATCTTTGCCTAAGATTACAGAAATAAGATTTCCAAGAATAATGTCAACAATATACAATGAATATAAAGATACAAGAATAAATGTAAATCTGATAATAGGTTTATCCTTATATAAAACAAATGTTCCTATTAGTAAAAAGAAGATTGCTAACGGTATTTTTATATACATATTGAATCCAGAATATAGCAAATTTGCAATTGATGTTATAAATATAGTAAAAACAAGTGGTAAAACAGAAGCATACCTGTTTTTTAGCAATGAATTCAAGAAAACATAGATTATTGTATTTTCAATTAAGCAAAGCGAAATCTCTAAAATCACCGACTCCATTATGTAACCACCTTTGAAGAAATAATCTTTGAAAGCTGAACGAGCAGTTCTTTGCGCCGACGTCTGCTTACGGGAAGATGTGTGTTATCGTTTAGAATAACTTCCGTTTCAAGGACTTCGTACACTTTATTCACATTCGCCAAAATATTGCTGCATATCTTATAAAATCCGCAGATTGAAAGTTCGTTTTCAAGTTTCTTCAAAGACCGTTCGGTTGAAATCAGTTCGCCGCTTGTGGTATATATTGTCACTATACCTTTAATAGACTTAATGAACATAATATTATCTATATTGATTCTTATTAAGGCACTTTTTCCACTTTCCAAGACACTAAATAATTTTTGTTCCGGCTTTTCGTCCATATATTTCTTGAGCAGCTTGACAAGTTCGTTCAAGCACTTATCTTTATCATATTCTTTTGGAATAAACGCACAAATGTTGAGAGCTATGACATCATATACTTCTTCCTTATACGAACTCAAAAAAGCAATGCATAAGTCACTATCAAGCTCACGAAGCATAGAAGCAAGCTCCTTGCCATTTATAGATGGCATATCGATATCAAGAATGACTATGTCATAGCTTTGATGATTCTTATATTCATCAAGCAAGATATTGCCATCTGTGAAAAACTTAATTTCTGTCATAACACCGGCAGCCTTTTGTGCTCGAGATAGGAGCGGTTTCAAAGTTTTTTCAATGAATAATTTGTCGTCATCGCATACGGCAATACTAATCATCTTTTTTACCTTCATTTCTGTAAAGATTGCTTGCGTATCTAACAATTTGCTCCATATCGAAAACCTTGTCTTTGGGGCAATCCTTGATTATATCGTAAAAGCTAACCGAAGGATGTTCATCGCCTGTCAGCAAATAAGTCGGGTCAATTCCAAGACGCTCATAGGCTAGAATGATTTTCTCTATTGACAATCTGCATTTGCCGCGTTCGATATCACCATAAAAGTTTAGTGACATCTCAAGCTCGCTTGCGATTTCGCTTTGAGTAAGCTTCATTTCTTTCCTGTATTTTTTTAGACGTTCGCCTATATCATGTAAAACGTCGTTCATATTCAACGCTCCTGTTGCTTAATTACTATTATATTTATATTTTAATACATTTTATACAAAAACACAACCAACGATTTATTTATATTTATTGGCAATCTACCAACTATATATTGGTGTTATTCTTGAAAAAATAAGTAGATTGTGTTATAATAGATAATACAAATGGAAAGTTTAGGTTAAAACCCCAAGGAGATTTACAATAATTTTAGAATTAGCAATTATTGCTTTCCATGTTGAGAACTCAATGTTTAATGATAAGTATTCACAGATTATTGTAGAAATATGTTTTTGTAGAGAAACTAAATTGTTAACCAAAAAACGTCGTTTTTGGACCAGTTAATGTATTTGGCATTGACAATCAGCCTTTTTCTCGGTAGAATAAACATGAAGCAAGCTTCATCTCGTTCAAATCAAGGGTGCATTTATGAGTAGCTAACATAATTGATACCTATGTTTCAAAAGGAGGTCATTTTAATGACAAAGCTTTTCAAAAGGCTTTCTGCCGTTGCTTTAGCAGCTGCTATGGTAACAACGATGGCTGTATCGGCAAGTGCCGCTAAGACAACCATAACAGGAACACTGGCTGGTTACAAGACTGAAGGTATTCTGGCTGCCGACGAATACGCAGTTGATGGTTTTGTTTTACCCAACGATTGGAGTGCGGTAACTGCATACTGGGGAACTGGTAGAATATTTGTTTCTTTGGATGCTGTCGATTACTATACCGGAGATCTTATTGGTAGAAAAGACCGCACCGAAACGGATGCTCACTTGGGCATAGGCGTTGGACTGAGTGACACGCAATCTCACGTTTCTCTTTTCAGTGCTCACGAAGTACTTGTCGGTAGCGATGATTCATGGGGCGAGTACCGTCAGCTCATAAATGTGTGAATAATACATAAACTTTCACACAGCTTCAACAAGTGTAAATGAGTAGATGACTATCCCCAAGGGTTCAATACCTTTGGGGATGGTTTATTCAATTAAAAAATTTGGAAAATATATTTGGAAAAATAGCAAATCTTGACCGAAAAACAAAAAATTGTCGTCTATTTATATAGAGCGCAAAGGGGGGCGAGAAATTGGAGGACAAACAAATCATACAGCTTTTTTTTGAAAGAAGAGAAGAGGCGCTTTCGGAAGTTTCCCAAAAGTACGGAAAGTATTGCAGGATAATTGCTCAAAATGTAATCGGCAGCAACTTTGATGCCGAGGAATGTTTTAATGATACATTGTTGGATATTTGGAATTCCATTCCGCCGAACAACCCCGAAAATCTTCGCGCTTATGTGGGGAAAATTGCTCGAAACAACGCGCTTGATAAACTTAAAAGACAAACCGCCAAAAAACGCGGCGGCAAGGAAATGGAGCTAATAACGGACGAAATTTCAGAGTTTTCCTCTAATTATTCGGTAGAAGAAGCTGCGGAACAACGCGAAATCATTATTGAGATAAACCGCTTCTTGAAAGGTTTGACCGAGCGAAAACGAAAGGTTTTTGTCCTGAGATACTGGTATTGCTGCGAGGTTTCGGAAATATCCGGCATAACGGGTCTGACGGAAGAAAATGTGTACAACGTTTTGAAACGTGAACGAAAGAAGCTTTTGGATTATTTGCGGAAAAGAGGTGTGTTGAATTGAAGAATGGAGAGTTTCTGCAAATGCTGAATGGAATTGACGAGAAGTATATTGACAGCGCAGGCAGAGAACTGGAGAATTATCGTAATCAGCAAAAAAAAGATGAGAAAATTCATCGGAAATTCGCTTGGAAGAATATGGCGGCAGCGGCGGTTTGTACGGCAGTTGTGTTTGCAGGAGTATTTGCGGTGCTGATAAACACAGGTAAGATAAGGTTCGGCTCGGACGGCGCGGGTGTAAGTCTTGACGCCGCTTCAAGCGGATTATATTTCCCTATCAGCGACGAGTATCAGCTAGGCTTGAACGAAGAAACCTCGGGAACAATTTCCGTAAATGCCGCTTATGGATATGAAGACAATTCCGAAAAAATAAAACGTTACGAAATAGGCGATAAATTTGGCGAAAACGCCGAGATAACCGACGCGAAATCAACATTTTTGATAATCAACGGAAACGCAATTCTGACCGAACAAGAAATAACGTTGGCTGACGAGCGCATTTTCCCCGTGCGTTTATTAAACCAATATGATAGTATGACAGCTTTGGGATATCCGGAATTTGGAGAGGATTTTGATTTTTCCATCGCTTATCTCAATAGGATTGATATAAGCGGCTTGCCTGAAAATGCTGATATTTTCACCAAAGATAATTCTGTGCAGATTTCAGTAAATTACAGCAAAAAAACTGTTTGCGTTACGTTGGTAAACGACGAAAAATAGAAGAGGAGAATAACAATGAAACTCAAACAAATTTCCACATTACTAATGGCTTCAATTGTTCTGATTAGCGGCTGTTCAAATGGCAATTCAAGCGATATTCCGAGCATAACTTCAAGTGAAAATACAGTCGGTGAGATATCCGACCCTATGAAAACGTCCGATACATCGCAGCAGGCTTCCCCTTCTTCATCATACGGATTGAGCTTCGGCGCGGACGATATCGATTTATCGGGAAATTTGCTGAAAATTTCTCCGACTTTGAAGGGCGGGGAAAGTCCAACAAACGCAGGATTTGCGGTATTTATCGACGGAATCCCGCAGGTTTATTCTTCGGAAGACTCGGCGAATTCGGCGTATATCACGGGATTTGATGTTGAAGAAAACTCTGAAAAAACACACGAACTGACTGTTCAGGCAAAGCTGGATAAAACATTTGATGAGCACTGTATTGCGATTGGCTCTATGCTTGCTCCGGGATTTGTCCCCGAGCTTGACACACCGTATTTAGGGAACTATCACAGAATGTTGAGAAATTTCTCAAAGACGCTGCCAAGTGAGATTTCAAGCGTTTCCGAGGGAGTGAGCGTAAATTCGCTTTCTGTGGAAAACTCTGTGTTGTCGAAGGAGGATAAAGAGAAGTTTTCTTTGGGCGGCGATGATGAAAGCGGCTATTCGATAGGTGTTGAGCTGCTTCAAAGCGACAACAGATTGGAAAAAAACTACGTTGTAAAATCTGAAGAAACAAGCATTTTGTTAAAGCTGTTTACATACAGTACAATGCCCGAGGTTTGCAAATATCGCGTTTCGGTTTTTGTAAATCACATTCCTGTCAAAATAAATGGTGATTATAATTGTGTTGATGTAATAATGGAGGGTGGAAAAATATCCAAAACCGATATTATTCTTGACAATATCAAGCAGGGAGATTTCATTTACTGCATTGCTGCGCCGCTTTCCGAGGGTAATCTTCTGTATAAAAGCGACTCGAAAATGGTTCTCGGCGAAAACAATCCCGATGAAATTATCGGTTCATCTGAAGCCCCGAACAGTTCCGGCGAAATCTCGGGATATACTGATGCTCGTATCAGCCCTCTCTTTTCAATCAGCGATAATTTATTCGCAACAGTAAAAAGCGACAAAAGTATATCTCTTTGTAAGGTAAACTCTAAAGGTGAAATTGTGAAAGAGCTTGACGGATACTCGAATGCAAGTCTTCACAACAGTAAAATTTCCGTCGCCAAAAGCAATTTTTACAGTGATGTTTCAAACGGCTCGTTTTCATTTAATGCAAACGGCAAAACTGTTTTAACGCTGCTTGATGAAAATTTTGAAGTGATTAAATCCACCGAAATCAAAGATTTTTATCAGCAGATTGACTTTGATGAAAATCATATTGTTATTGTAAATGACCGTAACGAGCTTTGCTGCTGCGATTGGGATTTATTGAATGAAAAGGTTTTGTTTACTCTGCAAAATACGATTGAGGGAGCGGAATATTTTGTTGACATAAAGCTCGGAGAGGGCTTTGTTGCATTCAATGCACAAGGGAAAGTAAACGGCGCGGACGCTGATTTTTATGGCGTTTGCGACTTTTCAGGGAATTATGAGATATACAGAAAGGACGGAATAAATTATTCGCAGGTGTGTGGGAAAACTGCGCTTTGGGGCGACAGGCATGTTGACGTGATAAACGGGCAAATGCCGAGTGGTGAAATTGTTTTGTACAGTAACGGAAAATTCACGAAAATCAAGCCCGAAAACAGCCTTGAAAGCCAAGACGTTTTCCTAACGGGTGAAAACGAGTTTTTCACGAGCGGCGAGGGCAGCGATGCTTTAAAGCAATACCTAGACGGTAAGAAAACAGGTGAAATCTCGCTTGGCAAGGGCAATAGTGCAGATTCCGTAATTCGCGCAGGCGATGTTATTTTTGCAAATGTTATTGACGACAGTGGCAGCAAACTGAAATTCTGGGAGTTGAGCCGATGAAACTGACGATACAAAACATTTCCAAAACCTATGGCAAAAAGCTCGCCTTGAACAATATTTCGCTGGATTTAAAAGCGGGTGTTTACGGACTTCTCGGACCGAACGGAGCAGGAAAATCCACGCTCATTGGCACGATTACAGGACTTGTTAAGCCGGATTGCGGCAAAGTGACTTATTCAGATGAAAGCGGGGCAAGGCTCTGTCAAAAGCTTGGCTATCTGCCACAATATCAGAGCTATTACAAGAATTATTCTGCTCACGAATTCCTGAATTATATGCTTGCTCTCAAAAATTACAAGCCCGCAAACCGCAAAAAATATATCTCGGATTTGCTGGGATTGGTTAATTTAGGTGATGTCGGAAGCAAGAAAATCGGCGCTTTTTCGGGTGGAATGAAGCAGCGTTTGGGAATAGCGGGGGCGCTTATCGGAGAGCCTTCTGTGCTGATTTTCGATGAGCCGACGGCAGGACTTGACCCCAAGGAACGTGTGCGTTTCCGCAACATAATTTCCTCGCTGGGAAGCGAAAGAATAGTCATTCTTGCCACGCATATTGTGTCCGATATCGAGTATATCGCGAATGAAATAATCCTGCTGAACAGCGGAGAAATGATAGATTTCGGAACTCAACATGAGATTACCGATAAAATCCGCGGCAAGGTTTGGGAATTTGATTGCGAAAGCCATGAGGTGCTAGAAATTATGAACAGGCTACGGGTGTCAAACGTTGTTTCAATGGGCGAAAAATGTAAAATTCGCGCCGTAAGTGACGAAAAACCGACTTCCGACGCTGAAAGCGCTGTTCCAAATCTGGAAGATGTCTGCCTGTATAGTTTCGGAGAATTATGATGAAGATTATTTATTATGAAATGCGGAAAAGCTGGCTTAAAATTTCAACTTTCGCTGTACTTTTCGTTCTGACTATTCTGAATTTTATACAATCCGACGGTGCCTGTCAAACCTTGTATCCAAAGACCTACGGTGATAGAAAAGAAGCGTATTTCCGGCTTTATGAAACGGTTTGCGGCGAAATTACGGAGGAAAAAATCGCTCCGTTCAGACAGCGCGCAAATGAGCTTGAAAACGAGGTTTCGGATATGGTTTTCAGTCACGAATACAATCCCGATGAATACATCACGGGGTATATTTTCGGCGATTTTAATCTGTATAATCTTGATATTGGTCCGGAAATCTCTTACTGTGCAACTTATCCGAATATCTCAAACAAAATCACCACAAATGCTGCCGAATGCTATAATTTCTACAAAAGCGCGGGAAACGAATTTGATGCCGAGAAATTTCTGATGATTTACCAAATGTATCAAGGCAGAGAAATCCCCGAATATCGCGCTACATATTGGACAAACTTGTTTTTCAATCACGATTTTTCTTCTCTGCTTTGCCTGATAATGTTGATTTTGTGTCTTTCTTCATCGTTCACCAACGAAAAATCAAGCGGAATGAATGCGCTCATTTTGGCTTACGGGAAAAGTCGTTCAACCATTTTCGCAAAAGTCATTTCATCGGCGGTGTTTTGCGCGGTTCTTACGATATATTTCTCGTTATGCGACCTTGTAAATACGCATTTTCTCCTCGGCGTTGAAGGACTTGATATGCCGATTTATTCCGCAGAAATGTTCCAAAACTCACCATTTTCGTTCAGCTTTATTGGGGCAATTCTTGTGAAGGCGGCGATGCGTTTTCTTGCGCTTTTTGCCGTATCGCTTCTGATTATTTTCTTCTCAAAAATTTCCCCGAATACTATTATATCTATGGCGTTAAACTTTGGAGCTTTGCTTACGATGATTATTCTAACCTCTTTTTCCAAAAGCGTAATCAATCCGATAAACAGCCTTTCGCCAACGACATTTTTAGAAGATTTCTCGACAATAAATCTTTGCGGACAGCCTATTTTAGCTTTATTTGCGGCAGTACTTTTTATGGCTGTTGAATGTAATATTTTATGTGGAATGATTGCAATAAACGGCAAAAGCGACAGGAGATGATTTTGTGATTAGAGAAGAACTGAAAAAGCTCTATATAAAGCATTTAGGCATGATTATAACTGCAATCGTGGTTATCGGAGAAATACTTTTGATGAATATCTCATATCAACAAAAACGCTTTGTGACACCAACTTCCGAGTTGAATTATTACGAATATATGGATGAATTTTCGGGCAAGCTTACTCCCGATAGAAAAGCGTCTATTCTTGCGGAACAGGAGCGCATTGTTGACGCGCAGAACACACAATTCGCGATAGAACGCAAGCTGCTGAACGGTGCATACGAAAGCGAAAACGAGTTTATTGCCGAATATGAAAAAGTCTGCGAAATAACGAGGAAAAAAGAGAGTTTTGACCTTGTTATGGAGAAGGTAAGCTATGCTGAAAAATCACCTGAAAATCGTTATCTTACAATGGGTGAATACATCGCACTCGGACAGGATTTTCCCGATATTCTGATGCTTGTAAGCGTGATTATTCTGACGGCTTTTCTGTTCTTAAACGAGGAAACATCAAATGTTATCACCTACATCAGAATAGGCGAAAACGGCAGAAACAAAACGCTTTTTGGGAAAATAGCCGCGCTGCTTGTGTTTGTTCTGTCCTGTCAAGCGGCGAAAATGGCAGCAGAGCTTATAACCCTGACTTCGCAGGGGAGTTTCGCAGAGTTGTCTTATCCTATTCAATCCATAGAGTTCTTTCAGAATTGCCCCTATGATATTTCAATTTTACAAGGATTTTTAATAATATCTTCATTGCGGACAGTCGGCTATTTTTTTGTAGCTGCGTTTGTTGTTCTGCTTTCGGTAACACTTCGCAAGGTGCTGTTTACTGTATTTATTCCGAGTGCGTTTTGCGTTCTTCAGCAGTTTGCTTTTACCCCAGCAACTCCAGCATATTATCTCCCGACAGGATTTTTGCGTGCAGTTGGTTATTTGCGTGGTGATGTGATTTCGGAGAATGATAACGGAGAACAGATAAAGCTGTTTGCCGAAATACCGCTTGCTCATTTAATTGTTCTGCTTGTTCTGACACTGATTTTCATTTCGGTTTCTGTGAAAATTGCAAGTAACTATTATTCTTGCAAATCAAAGAAAAAAATTCATCTGAAAGCGACGCTTTCGTTGATTTTGTCGTGCGGTATTTTGAGCGGCTGTTCAGCGGAGAAATCCGAAAGGATAATCTACAATCTCGCTGAAAGCGCATATTTTGCTCAAGATGAAAATTCATACTATGTTTCCGATATGGAAAATATTGTGAGTTATTCCAAGGATAGCGGGGAGGGATTTGACCTTATTCATTCGGCGTTTGATAACAGCGACACCGTAAATTCGCTTTTCAAATACAATAACAGTTTACTTTATATGCAGAATTTTGTTGTGAATGAGATTTCACTTTCAGATTATTCGCTTAAACAATTTTACTCGGAAAACAGTACCGATACTGAAGGGTTTTTGGGGATTGACATTGTACCGAAAAATGATTACGGGAAAACCGGCGGTATGATACTCGGCTTTTTTGTTGTGGATAAATCAATTTATTATGTGATGAATAATCGCGTGCTGAAGGACGGTGTGTGTATTATCGATGAGCCGATTTATAAGCAAATGCTTTGCTGCGATGGCAGGAATATTTTCTACATAAACAGCCTTTTACAGTTAAAACGATACGATATTAAAACGGGAGAAATTTCTCGATTATCGGGTGAGTTTGTGAGAACGCTCTACTTTGATGGCACAAGAATTCTGTTTTCGGATAGGAACGGTATCTATGAGCTGTCTTCCGATGATTTTATAACAAATAAGCTATCGGATATTTCTGCCGTTCAGTTATGCTCAAACGGCTCGGAGATTTTTTACAGCAAGGACAATGCTATTTATCGTCTTGGCAGAGATGAGCCGATATATGATGAGTTGTTCAGCCGATTTGCAATAACGGATAATGGTATTTTAGTCGTGCAAAATACGGATTTTTCGTGTAAGACGGTGGATTTGAGCTGATGAAATCGGCAATGCGTGCGTTCTTTTTATTTGTTGTTTCATTGAGTAAATTCATTTGACAGGAGGTGAATTGTAGGAATAATCCGTTTAAGAAAGGTACAGCTTTTATTACCGAAGAAGAAATAAAAGCTGTGATTTGTTCCGTTGTTGAACGGCTTGAGCCTTGCACAAGCGACGAAGAATTGATTGAAACACTTATGAAACTTTCGGACAATTCAAGTAGGAGTAATACAGATTAACTGTTCAAGAATGAATTAGCTGTGTGAAATATCAATGATAGTAACGGCACGATACTATTTATTTAATTTCCGAAAAACGAAAACCACATTCCCGAAATTCGGGAGAAATGCCTGTGAAACCCTGTTATAATATAAGCAGGGGGTGATATTTTGAAAGAGAGGGCTAACAGGCTTTATGAATTGCGAAAGCGCCGCGACCTCACTCAATCAGCGGTGGCGTTTCGGCTTAACCTTTCTCTGTCAAGAATATCCGCCTATGAAAACGGCGAAAACATTCCTTGCGATGTGTTGAGGGAGTTCGCCGATTTCTACGATGTGTCCATTGACTACATACTTTGCTTCTCGGACGACAAGTCAAGCGGACTTACCAAAAGCCTTCGTCTTTCAGAACAGAAGCTGCTGGATATGTACCGAAATCTTACACCTGATGCAAAAGCACTGATTGACGGTATGGTAAACGGCTACACTCCTCAAACGAGCAAGTAAAGTGGAATAAAAACCTGTGAACAGAGCAAAATATCACCTGTGATACTTTTTCGCAAATTATTCCCATTTGTGATATAAAGACCAAATTCCGCATAACAAAGCGGGATTTTTTGTTTTTCTGACGAAAAAATTGACGGCAAATATTCTTTTTATGCAACCGAGAACAATGCCGAAACCGACTTCATATACTCGGCTTTGCGCTCCATCGAAGAATGAACGTAGCGATTAAGCGTGATTTGTACGTTGCTGTGTCCTAATATTTCAGACAGCGACTTTACGTCAACTCCTATTGCTATGCAGTTCGTGGCGAACAGGTGACGCAACGAATGAAAAGATACGTCCGACAGGTGAAGTTCAGCAAGGATCCGCTTAAAGCGATACTGCATTACTCTTGGCTCTACAATTCCTTGCGTTCCCGAAAGAAGGTAACAGCTGTTACCTGTTCTATGATTACTCAAATAAGGTATAATGAACTCCGGCAGCGGGATTTCACGAACAGATGAGCTGCTCTTGGGAGAAGTCAACACCAGCTTTGTGGCTGTATTTCCGTCAATATTCTTAATTCTCTGAACCGTGTTCCTGACGGTCAGAATTCTTTTTTCAAGGTTGACATTTTCCCATTTCAGCGCACAAAGTTCCCCGATACGAATTCCCGTCGCCGCCGATAACAAAATACCGACATTTGATGATGTCGGGTTGGAAATAAGATAATTGTTAAGCCGAGCCTGCTCCGTTTTATTGAGCAGCTCTTTTTCTTTTGTCTTGCCTTTGGGGATTGTCATAAAAGTTGATTTGTCCTCATAACCGTACCGCTTCTTGGCAAAGCGGCACACCGATTTGATTACCGCCACAATATCGGCGGTGTATTTTACAGAAAGTCCACTTGACAGTTTTGCTTGAACGAAATCATTAAGTTTTTCAGCCGTCAATCGTTCATAAAGCGTTTTGCCAAGCGATAAGCTGATGTGCTTTTCAAATTTCATTCGGTAATTCATATAGGTTGACTCCTTGACCCTCAACCGAATATCTGAAAACCACATTGCAAAAAGATTATTTAACGTCAAATTCTTCGGAACAACCGAAACAGCTGTTTTAATACGCTTTTCCGACAGCTCGGCTTTGACCTCGGCATAGGTCTTTCCGTAAATTGAGGAATATTTTGCCGTTCCGTCAGCCTTGATGCCGCTTTTATAGCGACCCTCCCAACGACCGTCTTTTCTCTTGTAAATGTTCTCGCCACGTCTTGCCATAGTTAACCCCCGTCCCTGACAACATTTCTGACGGTAAATACGATTGAGAAGAGTTTTTTTCTTTTCAATTTTGTGCATTTTTTCGTTCGGATTAGTTGTCTGCAATAGAATTTTCGTGATTTTTGGCTTTAGAATTGCGATTTTCAGCCGATTTTGCCTTTCACAAATGGGAATAATTTGCGAAAGCCCACAACCATTATATTACAATTTGCAGCGGCAGTCCAACTATATCAAAACTGAAATTCCCGTAATACGAAACAGCCGTTTCTGAAACTCGGGATTTATTTTGGAATATTTATGTTACAATTAAATTACAGACAAATGTCTGCGAAAGCTCTTTGAAAATTGAATAGCAAAGCAAACACATAAATTGCAACGCTGAGCTGTTTCTGACAGACAAGCGCCAAGACATTCCTGCCCTCTTATCTTCAAGGTTATTCATTATCCGTGACCACACATTTTTATTGTGCGAGAATAACAATAACCGAGAGCTTACGAGCGGTTAGCCGAAAAGCGGTAACGCGGCCGTCAAGTAGTAAAGGAACGAGCGCATTTTCAGCTTGCAATATAATGATACTTCCGGTGACGGCTGTCCATAGGAATGGCAGAGGTGAAAGCCCTATGTGCGAATGCGTAACTACTCGCAGTTTGCTTTGAGAATATACAGTCTAATCAGAATAGGTCGGACTGTGCTCCGCCGAATGCGGAAACCGTAATGTCTGACCTATTTTTGATATAATCTGTTTACACAAGAGAGTGTTTAAGGTGCTATATGTAGCACCTTTGAATTTACATATTATGTATTCTACATTCCTTTGTGTAAGCAAATTGTATGACAGGGAAAGGAGCTGCTTATGGAAAGCAATATGAAGAATTCCGAAGCTGTTCGGAAAATGGATACAGATGAAGTAACCATTGGTCGGACAACATACGTTGTGAGAACAAACGCAAAGAGTGTTCCAACGGCTTTTGTTAAGAAAACTGTGCAGAAAATGCTTTTCGACGCTTTAAAGCAAAAAAGTTAGAAAATCTATGGACAAGCCGCTCTCGCCGTGCTATAATATAAATAAGGTATGGAACTGCGTTTTGTTCAAGCGGCGAGAGGAGGATAATTATGAACTTGAACGACGCAACAACCCAACATGGTGCAGTTACCGCTCTCTACTGCCGTTTAAGCTGTGATGATGATAACGAGGGCGAAAGCCTTTCAATCGAAAATCAGAAGAAGCTGCTAACGCAGTATGCAGATGAAAAAGGTTTTTTCAACACCCGATTTTATGTAGATGACGGTATTTCGGGGACGACTTTCGAGCGTGACGGTTTCAAGCGTATGATGAGCGATGTTCAAAGCGGCGAGGTCAAAACGGTGATAGTCAAGGATATGAGCCGTTTCGGACGAGATTACATTCAAGTAGGCTTGTACACGGAGATACTTTTTCCGCAGAACAACGTCCGTTTTATCGCAATAAACGACAGCTACGACAGCGTAAACGGTGACAACGACTTCATTCCGTTCAAGAATATCATGAACGAATGGTACGCAAAGGACACAAGCAAGAAAATCAAGGCGGTCAATCGGGCAAAGGCACGGGCAGGCGAACATCTTACCTCAAATGTGCCGTATGGTTATGTTAAAAATCCCGATAATCCCAAGCAATGGATAATTGACGAAGAAGCAGCCGAGATTGTTAGGGAGATATTTCAGCTTTGTTTGAAAGGTCTGAATACAAATCAGATAGCAAACAGCCTTTGCAAAAGGCGAGTTCTAATCCCCACGGCTTATAAATCGGTTCACGGAGTTGTCAATCGCAAGTTCGCAGATGACACAAAATTCTCTTGGAACAGCGATACGGTATCTCGCATTCTAGCCAATCGTTGTTATGCAGGCGATACGGTGAACGGGAAAACCATGAAGAAGTCCTTTAAGATAAAGAAGCGTATTGATTTATCGCCCGATGAATGGCAGATAGTCCCGAACACACACGAAGCGATAATTGACCGTGACACTTGGGAGCTAGTGCAGAAAATTCGTCAAGGCAGACGGCGTAATGTAAGGCACAACTATCAGATACCGATTTTGTCGGGACATCTGTTCTGTGCTGACTGTGGTAGCAAGCTCTACTATGTTAAACCGCCCAAACAGGCTGAATACTACTGCTGTGCAGGATACCGCAAGCGTAAGGGCTTTTGCACGGGACATCACATCAGAGCAGATGTTGTGGAACAGCTTCTGATACGGCAAATCAACAGCATAATGGTGTATGTTTCGGAGTACGAGGACAAGTTTATTCGTCAGGTAATGGAGCGAGGAACAGCCGAACATCTCAAACAGACCAACTCGCTGAGGAAAACCATTGACACAGCAAAGCGGCGTATTGAACAAATCGACAGCGTAATCTCTCAACTTTACGAGGACAAGGTTGTCGGGGAAATCACCGCCGAAATGTTCACAAAGCTCTCGGCAAAGTACATAGCAGAGCAGGAAGAACAGAATACTGCTTTGAAAGCGGCTAAAAAGGAGCTGGCGGCTCTTGAAGCGAAGAAAACCGATACGACAAAGTTTATCGACTTGGTAAGAAAATACTCGCAAATCACCGAACTTACGCCCCAAATCCTCAACGAGTTCATCGACAAAGTGACTGTTCATCAAGCCGTAAAGGTTGACGGTAAACGCCGACAGGACATTGAGGTTTACTTTAACGGCGTCGGGCAAATAACGCCTGACGAAGAAAAAGAGCCCGAAATAACCGAGTGAACGGTCATTTCGGACTTTGGCGGGATTATATATCCCTAATATGCTCCCGCCTTTCGGGGGATTTTTTTGTGAGCGATTTTGAATAATTTCGGCTTTTTCGGAGAACAATTGTATGATAGTATTGCAATAAAGTAAGTCTTTTTGTGAAAAATGCACAACAAAAGCGCTTGCGATTTGTCAACGGCTACCAAAATTGAGCGTTTTTGAATTATTTTGAACGAAATCGCTTGACTTTTTATGACCGATGTGGTAATATATAGTCAAGAAAAGTCAAAACAAATCAAAAGAGGATTGATAAAATGCTGACAGAAGAAAGATATTCAATAATAACGGAAACGGTAAATCGCGAAAAAAGCGTTGGGATAAATGCGCTGTGCGAGCTGCTCGGAGCGTCGGTATCGACGGTTCGGCGCGACCTGAACGCTCTCGATGAAATGGGCAAAATCGTGAAAGTACACGGCGGCGCGGTTGCGGTAAACGATGAAACAACGCAGCTTGAGCCGTTCGAGCGCAACGTCGAGGAGAAATCGGCTCTGTTTACCGAGGAAAAAGCGGCGATTGCGGCGTTCGCTTCGCAGATGATTGAAAACGGCGACTTCGTTTTCATTGACGCGGGAACGACGACCGCGAAGCTTATTGAGCTTCTCCCGAAGCGCGACGCGACCTTTGTCACAAACGCGTTCACAAACGCGAAAATGCTTGCGCGGAGGGGATTTCGGGTGTTTTTGCCGGGCGGCGAAATCAAACCCTCAACCGAAGCGATAATCGGCTCGGAGTGCCTGATGTCGCTCAAAAAATACAATTTCACGAAATGTTTTCTCGGCGCGAACGGAATTTCGATTAAAGCGGGCGTTACGACTCCCGATATCAACGAAGCGAGAATTAAAGAAGCGGTCATTCAAAACAGTTCAAAATCGTTCATTCTCGCCGACCACTCAAAATTTGATAAAGTCACGTCCGTGACGTTCGCGCAGATTTTCAAGGTTCAGATAATCACGGACAGAATTCCCGACAAAAAGTACGCGGAATTTAAGACGATAAAGGAGGTTTTGTAAATGGTTTACACGGTGACGTTCAACCCTGCGGTTGATTATATCGTTCACACAGACGAGCTTAAAGTCGGAATGACAAACCGCTCCGAGCGTGAAGAAATCTACTTTGGCGGCAAGGGAATAAACGTTTCGCTAGTGCTGCGGGAGCTTGGGATAAGGTCGAAGGCGCTCGGATTTGTTGCGGGATTTACGGGCGCGGCGATTGAAAAAGCGCTCTCCGAAAGCGGCGTTGACGCGGATTTCGTTCATCTTGACAACGGCTTTTCGAGGATTAATGTCAAGATAAAATCCTCCGCGGAAACCGAACTTAACGGAAGCGGTCCCGATATCCCCGAAAATGCGCTTCTGGAATTGTTTGAGAAGCTTGACGAGATAAAGGACGGCGACACAATCGTGCTTGCGGGAAGTATTCCGGCGGATTTGCCCGAAGATATCTACGAGAGGATACTCGAACGGCTTCGCAGCAAAAAAATACGCGCGGTTGTTGACGCAACGAAGGATTTGCTGCTGAATGTGCTGAAATATGAGCCTTTTCTCATCAAGCCGAATAATCACGAGCTTGAGGAAATGTTCGGCGTGGAGCTTCAAAGCGTTGACGATATCATAATTTACGCGAAAAAACTCAGGGAAATGGGCGCGCAAAACGTGCTTGTTTCTATGGCGGGAAACGGCGCCGTGCTGCTTGACGAGAACGGCGAAACGCACATCTGCGGCGTTTGTCGGGGAACGGTAAAGAACTCGGTGGGCGCGGGCGACAGTATGGTTGCGGGATTTATCGCGGGCTGCGAGAAAAGCTACGAATACGCGCTGAAGCTCGGAACGGCTTCGGGCGGCGCGACGGCGTTTTCGGACGGTCTTGCACGAAAAGAGAAAATATTCGAGCTGCTTAAACAGCTTGACTAATAACGCAAAGGAGGACGGGATTATGAGAATTACGGATTTATTGAACAAGGAGAGTATTCTTCTCGGCGCAGAGCCGAAAAGCAAGTCGGAAGCGATTGAGCAGCTTGTGGATTTGCAGTTCAAAAGCGGCAGAATAACCAATCGCGAGGAGTATAAAAAAGGTATTCTCTCGCGCGAGGAGCACGGTTCAACGGCGGTCGGAGACGGAATTGCAATTCCCCACGCGAAAAACGCCGCGGTAAAAGAGCCGTCGCTTGCGGCGATGACCGTTCCTGCGGGAGTCGACTACGAGTCGCTTGACGGAGAGCCGTCAAATCTGCTGTTTATGATAGCCGCGCCCGCTGACGGCGGCGACGTTCATATAGACGTTTTGTCAAGACTTATGACGCTGCTTATGGACGAGAATTTTCACGCGAATTTGCTTGCCGCAAAGACAACGGACGAGTTTCTCGATATAATAAACGACGCGGAAAAACAGAAATTTCCCGACGAGCCTGTCCGCGAGGTAAAAACGGGTTACAGAGTGCTTGCGGTAACGGCTTGTCCCACGGGAATCGCCCACACATATATGGCTGCCGAAGCGCTTGAAAAAGCGGGAAAAAAGCTCGGAATTACGATTAAGGTTGAAACGAACGGTTCGGGCGGCGCGAAAAACGTTCTCACGGACGAGGATATCGCGAACTGCGAGGGAATTATAGTCGCGGCGGATAAATCGGTTGAAATGGCGCGTTTTGACGGGAAAAAGGTTATCGCGACAAAGGTTTCCGACGGAATTAAAATTCCCGAGGAGCTTATAAACCGCATAATAAAAGGCGACGCTCCCGTTTATCACCACAGCGGCGAAACCGCGAAATCCGCCGGAACAGGCAAAGAAAGCTTCGGCAGAAAGCTTTACAAGCACCTGATGAACGGCGTTTCAAATATGCTTCCGTTTACGGTTGCGGGCGGCATTTTCATTGCGATTGCGTTCCTGATTGATACGATAGCGGGCGCGCCGCAGGATTCGAGCTTCGGCACGTTCACCCCCGCCGCGGCATTCTTCAAGACAATCGGCGGCTTTGCGTTCAACTTTATGATACCGGTGCTTGCGGGATATATCGGCAAGTCAATCGCCGACAGACCGGGATTTTTGGTAGGACTTGTGGGCGGTTATCTTGCAACGACAGGCTCAACTTTCGCAAATATCGCAGGCGGCATACCTTCGGGATTTCTCGGAGCGCTGCTCGCGGGCTTCGTCGGCGGCTTCCTGATGCTGGGACTTGAAAAGCTCTGCGACAAGCTTCCGAAAGCGCTTAACGGCATAAAGCCCGTGCTGATTTACCCGCTTGTCGGTCTTGGGGTAATCGCGGTGATAATGTGCGCGATAAACCCGATTATGGGTGCGCTGAACGAGGGTCTGGCAAAGCTTCTTGCGGGAATGGGAAGCTCAAGCAAAATTCTTCTCGGCTGCGTACTGGGAGCGATGATGTCGATTGATATGGGCGGTCCGTTCAACAAGGCTGCGTATGTATTCGGCACGGCTGCGATTGCTTCCGGAAATTATGATATTATGGCGGCTGTTATGATAGGCGGAATGGTGCCGCCGATTGCGATTGCGCTCTCGACAACGTTCTTCAAGAACAAATGGAGCGAGGACGAGCGCAAAAACGGTCTTGTAAATTATATTATGGGACTTAGCTTCATCACAGAGGGCGCAATCCCCTATGCCGCTTCAGACCCGCTGAGAGTAATCCCCTCGTGCGCGGTCGGCGCGGCGGTTGCGGGAGGACTTTCAATGGCGTTCAACTGCACGCTTATGGCTCCTCACGGCGGTATCTTCGTATTTGCGGTTGTCGGAAACTGGCCGATGTATCTGGTAGCGCTTGCGGCAGGCTCGATTGTCGGAATGTTTATGCTGGCGCTTCTCAAAAAGAACAAAAACTCAAAATCCAAAACAAATTAATTTGAAAGGAGAATTATTATGGTAACGAAAACAGTAAAAGTAGTAAACACGCAGGGAATGCATATGCGTCCCGCAGGAGAGCTTGCAAAGGAAATGAAGAAGTTCGCGGACTGCACCGTAACGCTGAAATGCGGCGAAAAAACCGCAAAGGCAAGCGCAGTAATGCAGATTATGGCTGCGGGAATAAAGTGCGGTTCCGAGGTCGAAATCATTGCCGAGGGCGAAAACGAGCAGGCGGCTCTCGACAAGGCTGTCGAGATGTTTGAAAGCGGCTTTGGCGAGTAAATCGGCAGGAAATGCGGCAAAATGCGAGAAATCGGCTGCAAATTGCTGTAAAAACGGGCAATTCCCGCGGGTTTGAACTGCAAATCGCTGCAAAACGCGGGGCTGCCGCTCATAGAATTATGAGTTGAGCGAACCGCGCTCGCCGTGACAATTTGACGAAAAAAGCGGTTTCGGCGAGTAAATCGGCAGGAAAAAGCTGCAAAATGCGAAAAATCGGCTGCAAATCACTGCAAAATGCGGGGCTGCCGCAGACGGAGGTAGGATTATGACTGAATTTAAGGGAAAAGGCGTTTACGGCGCTGTTGCGCTCGGAAAAATTTCGGTTTTCACGCGCGCCGAGGTTTCCGTCAGGCGCGAACACACGGACGACTGCGACGGCGAAAAAAAGCGTATCGAAACAGCGAAGAAAAAAGCGCTCGAACAGCTCGCTGAAATTCACGACAAGGCGCTGCGCGAGGTCGGCGAAACGAACGCTCAGATTTTTGAAATCCATATGATGATGCTGGACGACGAGGATTACAACGAGTCAATCGAGAGCATAATCGATTCGCAGAAGGTTAACGCGGAATACGCGGTCGCCGTGACCTCGGACAACTTCGCGGCGATGTTCGCGGCAATGGACGACGCGTATATGCAGGCGCGCGCCGCAGACGTCCGCGATATCTCCAACAGGCTTATCGCAAATCTTTCGGATAACGGCGGCGAAAGCGCTCTGAACAGCGAAAAAGTTATAATCTGCGCGGACGACCTCGCGCCGAGCGAAACCGTTTCTCTCGACAAGGAGCGCGTTCTCGCGTTCGTCACAGCGCACGGCTCGTCAAATTCGCACACGGCAATTCTTGCGCGTAATATGAATATCCCCGCGATAATCGGCGTCGGCGACGACTTCCTCAAGGCGGTTAAGGACGGAATGACCGCGGGAGTCGATGGGTTTACGGGTGAGTTTTTCCTTGAACCCGACGAGAAAACAATCGAGCGTCTTGAACAAAAACAGCGTGAGGATAAGGAGAAAAAACGGCTTCTTCAGGAGCTTAAAGGCAAGGAAAACATCACGCTTGACGGCAAAAAAATCAATATTTTTGCGAATATCGGAAGTATCGAGAACATCGGCGCGGTTCTCCTGAACGACGCGGACGGAATCGGGCTTTTCAGAAGCGAGTTTCTCTACCTTGAAAACACCGACTATCCCACCGAGGAACAGCAGTTTACCGCGTATAAAAAGGCTCTTGAGGGTATGGCGGGAAAAAAGGTTATCATCAGAACGCTCGATATCGGCGCGGACAAAAAAGCCGATTATTTCGGGCTTGACAAGGAAGAAAATCCCGCGCTCGGCTATCGTGCGATACGCATTTGTCTGACCCGTCCCGATATCTTCAAAACGCAGCTCAGAGCGCTTTACAGAGCCTCTGTTTATGGTAATCTCGGCATTATGTTCCCGATGATAACAAGCGTTTCCGAGGTTGAAAGAATACTCAAAATCTGCGAGGAGGTTCGCGGCGAACTCAAAAACGACGGAATTTCGTTCTCCGAGAACGTTGAACTCGGAATTATGATTGAAACTCCCGCAGCCGCGATAATAAGCGACAAACTCGCCCCGCTCGTTGACTTTTTCAGCGTCGGAACAAACGACCTCACGCAATATACCCTCGCCTGCGACAGGCAAAATCCCAAAATCGAGGATTTCTGCGACACGCATCACGAAGCCATTCTGCGGCTCATCGAAATGAGCGCTCAAAACGCGCACAAAAACGGCGCATGGATAGGCATCTGCGGCGAACTTGCCGCCGATACCTCGCTTACCGAAACATTCCTCAGAATGGAAATCGACGAGCTTTCGGTTTCGCCGGGATTTGTGCTGAAGGTGAGAGAAAAAGTCAGAAGTCTTGATTTATCGAAATAAAATAAAGAAAAATGTGCAGAACAAAAGAATCCCGCCGGGCGAAAGAGGCTCGGCGGGATTTGTTTATTTCTTGAAGTAATTTACGGCGTTGTTGTAGCAAATGTCCTGAACGACAGAGCCTACAAACTCGATATCAGCGGGATATTCGCCCTCCTCAATCAGCTCGCCGAGCATATTGCAGACAATTCTTCTGAAATACTCATGGCGGGTGTAGGAAAGGAAGCTGCGGCTGTCCGTGAGCATTCCCACAAACTTACTGAGCAGTCCTAGCTGTGAAAGCGCGGTAAGCTGGCGCTCCATTCCGTCCTTCTGGTCGTTGAACCACCAAGCCGAACCAAACTGCATCTTTCCGACAACGCCTGCCTGCTGGAAGCAGTTCATAATCGTTGCGAGAACCTCGTTATCGCGGGGATTCAGGCAATAGAGAATGGTCTTGGGAAGCTCGTTCGTGCCGTCAAGCGTGTCAAGCAGCATCGAAAGCTTCTTTGCAAACGTCCGGTCCTCGATTGCGTCAAATCCCGTGTCGGGACCAAGCTCTCTCATATAACGCGCGGAGTTGTTTCTGAGCGCGCCGATATGATACTGCTGAACCCAGTGCAGACGAGCATACTGTCTGCCGAGATGAACGAGAATGTAGCCCTTGTACTGCTCGATTTCGTGCTGTGTGAGGTCGTCGCCGCCGAGAGCCTTCTTGACAATCTTGTCAACCTGCTCCTTCGTCGCGGGAGCGAACATTACAACGTCAAGCGCGTGGTCGGAGCAAACGCAGCCTACGCTGTCGAAGAACTCAATTCTCTTCGTGAGCGCTTCGCACAGGCTGTCAATTCCGTCAATCTTCACGTTCGCGGCGTCGGCAAGCTTCGCGATGTACGGAACGTAAGTCGGCAGCTCGATGTTAATCGCCTTGTCGGGTCTGAACGCGGGAACAACCTCAACCTCAAAGCTCTTGTCCTCTTTGAGGAGCTTGTGGAAATGCAGGTCGTCGATAGGGTCGTCCGTGGTGAAAATGCACTTTACGTTGCTCATCGTAATCATCTTGCGCGCCGTGAGCGTCTGAAGCTTTTCGTTGCACTTGTCGAAAATCTCCTTCGCGGTTTTCGGCGAGAGAATTTCGTTGATGTCAAAGTAACGCTGAAGCTCAAGATGAGTCCAGTGGAAAATGGGATTTCCGATTGCGTAAGGCATAACCTCGGCGTATTTCAGAAACTTTTCATAATCGTCCTTGTCGCCCGTGATATAGCTCTCGTCAACGCCCATTTCGCGCATAAGACGCCACTTATAGTGGTCGCCGCCAAGCCAGCACTCGGTTATATTCGCGAACTTTCTGTCCTCGTAAATCTCCTGAATGGGAAGATGGCAGTGATAGTCGAAAATAGGCATATTTTCCGCATAGTCGTGATAAAGGGTCTTTGCCGTTTCATTTCTGAGGACAAAATCCTTGTCCATAAACTTCTTCATATCAATCTCTCCTGTAAAAACGTAGTCAGAGCGTAACGCCCGATTTGAATATCGCGATATCGCGCGAATTGTAAAGCTCGTTTACGGTGGGCTTTCCGTTTGCGGTATCGGCGACAAGTCTTATAAGCTCGTTGAGCTTCTGTTCAAATGTTTCTCCCATAACGATTGAGCCTGCGTTGAAGTCAATCCACTTCTTCTTTTTCGCGGCAAGGTCGTTGTTCGTGGAAATCTTGACCGTGGGAACAAATCCGCCGAAAGGCGTTCCTCTACCCGTTGTGAAAAGAACAAGATGGCAGCCCGCGCTCGCGAGGTTTGTTACCGCAATCATATCGTTTCCGGGGCCGTTTAAGAGGTTGAGTCCGTGCGCGGTGAGCTTGTCGCCGTCGAAAAGCACGTCGCATACCTCTCTCGAACCCGCTTTCTGCGTGCAGCCGAGGGACTTATCCTCAAGCGTCGTAATTCCGCCCTCTTTGTTTCCGGGCGAGGGGTTCTCGTAAACGGGCATATTGTGGCTCTGATAGTACTCCTTGAAGCCGTTTATAAGCTTAACAATCTTGTTGAACGTCTGCTCGTCCTTTGCCCTGTCCATAAGAAGCTGTTCTGCGCCGAACATCTCCGGAACCTCGGTAAGAACGGTTGTTCCGCCGATTGCCGCCATAAAGTCCGCAAAACGTCCTACAAGCGGATTTGCGGTGATACCCGACAAACCGTCCGAGCCGCCGCACTTTAGTCCGACTCTCAGGCAGCTCATATCCTTCTCAACGCGAACATCGTCTTTTGCCTTTTCGTAGAGCCGTTCGAGAGCCGCAACGCCCTCCTCAATCTCGTCCTCAACGTCCTGCGCGATAAGAAACTCCGTGCGTTCTGCGTCATATTCGCCGAGAGTCTGCTTGAAAACGTCCATACGGTTGTTTTCACAGCCAAGACCAAGCACGAGAACGCCGCCCGCATTCGGGTGCTTAACCATCTTCTGAAGTATGGTGCGCGTTCTTATATGGTCCTCGCCTATCTGGGAGCAGCCGTATGGGTGAGTGTAGGCGAAAACGCCGTCGACGCCCTTGAGATTGGGGTGCCTTTTGTTGAAAGTGTCAGCAATAAGCCTTGCCTGCGCGTTTACGCACCCAACCGTCGGAATAACCCAAAGCTCGTTTCTTATTCCAACCTCGCCGTTTTTGCGCTCATAGACCTGAACTCTCGGAGAAACTCTGCAATCAAGGCAGTTGCTCTCTTTTTTGTTGTAGGAATATTCAAGCGTGCCTTCGAGATTTGTTGCCATATTGTGGCTGTGAACGTGCTCGCCGGGCGCGATATCCTTTGTCGCTCTGCCGATAACCTCGCCGTACTTAATCACCTTTTCGCCCGTTCTGATATTCTTCAGAGCGAATTTGTGACCCTTTTCGATATCCTCTTTCAGCAGAACGCCCTCGTATTCCTCGCCTTTTTTAAGAGGAACAAGCGCAACCGCAACAGAGTCAATCGGTGCAATAACAATAGTTTTCTTCATATTAATCTCCCAAAAAAGCTTTCAGAGCCGCTCTTTCGCCGTTATTTACGATATCCCTGAGATATCCCGAAACGAGAGCCGCGTTGTCGTCCTCGTCGAGATTCTGCTCCCAGACATCGGACGCGCCGAGAATCTTCTTCGCCATAGCGTCAAAGTCGGTTAAAGCCCAGACCTCTTTCCAGAATTCAAGGAATTTCGGGTCGTCGGCAAGCTTTATATCTTCATCGCCGCGCTTTCCGCGATAGAAAACGGCAAGCGACGCAAGCGAAAACAGAATGTGCTTCGGAGATTTGCCAAACTTTCTGCGATAATCGTTATATGTGGGAAGCAGACGCGTTCTGAACTTCGTCGTGGAGTTGAGCGCAATGCTCATAAGCTCGTGACGGATAAACGGGTTCTTGAAGCGCTCGACAACGCTGTTTGCAAATGCGTCCATCTCGTCTTTCGGAAGCTCGATTGTCGGCTTGATTTCATCGTTTATAAGCTCCGCCGCGAAACGTCCCACGTCCTCGTCCTCAACGCTCTCGCGAACGGTGTCAATTCCCGAAAGATACGCCACGGGTACAATTCCCGTGTGAGTTCCGTTCAGGATTTTAACCTTGCGCTGCTTGTAAGGCGTGATATCGTCCGCGAAAATCACATTAAGTCCGGACTTGTCGGCAGGCAGCTTTTCCTGAATAAACGGCTCTTTCTGAAGAACCCAAAGGTGGAAAATCTCGCCCTTTACAATGTTGTTGTCGGCAAAGCCCGTTTCCTCGCAAATCTGAGCCGCGTTGTCGCGCGGATATCCGGGAACGATACGGTCGACAAGCGTGCTTGTGTAATGGCAGGCGTTTGAAATCCAATCGATGAACTTCTCGTCCATTCCCTTGATTTTCGCAAGCTCAAGCATTACTCTCTTCAGCTCGTCGCCGTTGTGGTCGATAAGCTCGCAGGGAATAATCGCAAGTCCCTTCGACGCGTCGCCGTCAAAGTGGTCGTATCTCGCTTTCAGGAACGCAAGAAGCTTTCCGGGGAAGCTCTTCGGGCATTTTGTGAAATCGGTGTCCGTTTCATCAAGAGCGATACCCGCTTCCGTTGTGTTTGAAATCACGATTTCAAGGTCGGCGCTCTTTGCGTAATCAAGAAACTTGTCATACTGCTCAAACGGGTTGATGAAGTCCTTGAGGACGTCTATAATCTGCTTGCTCTGAACCTTTTCGCCCTTGTCGATTCCCTCAAGGCAGAGCGTATACAAACCGTCCTGCTTTTCAAGCTCGGCAACTCTGCCCATCGGCATAGGCTGTACAACGGCAACGTCCGCGTTTATCACGCCCGCGTCGTTGAGGTTCTGCAAAATCCAGTCAATAAACGCGCGCAGGAAGTTTCCCTCGCCGAACTGAAGGATTTTTACGGGTCTTTCGACCGCTTTGTGGTTGCTTCTGTTAAGGTCTTTCATATAATCCTACCTCACAATTTTACATTATCTTTAGTTTTATGGTGCTTTATATTAAGAAGGCAGACTATGCCGATAACAACCGACATAAGTCCTATTCCGACGTTTGAAATGAGCATCGCAATTCCGAGGCTCTCTGCGCCGATTTCCGGAAAGCAGTTTATCATAATCAGCATCGTCGGAATTCTGAACACGAAAAGTCTTGACAGATTGCATACCATTGAAAGCTTCGTCCAGCCTATTCCGTAAATCAAGCCGTTAACCGCCGAATTAATTCCGAGAGCGACAATTCCTATTCTCTCATAGGAGAAAATCTTGTTTATAAGCTGAGCTTTTTCCGCGCTTCCGCCCGAAAAGAACGCCGAAAGCGGCTCGCCGAATATCGTCAGTAGGATAAACCCGGCCATTGACAGGACAATGTTTATCACAAGCGTGCAGAAAAACAGCTTTATCATTCTCGAATAATGCTTTTCGCTCAGATTATAGCTGACGACGGAAGATTCCGCGTCCTCCGTGCAGTTCGTGATGCTCGTAACGCTGCCGCTGATATTGTTTGAAACTCCCAGCGCGCCGGGCGCTTCGCTTCCGTAGGTCATCGCCATCGAATTTACGAGTACTTTTCCCATCGAGAAAACGAATTTTCCCAGAAACACGGGTATCGACAGCGAACAAAGCGGCTTGAAATAGTCCCTTGTAAATATCGTATTCCGCACGGAATAGCGGAACAGAAAGTTCTTCCTGGCAAGGTTAATCACCGCGTAAATCAGGATTGATATATCAGCAAGGAGGGTAGCTCCCGCAACCATCGTCGTACCCAAGTCAAGCGCGCTCACGAACAAAATCGTGCAGCCCAGCTTTATCGACATCGACAGTATGTTTATAAAGAGAATGTTGACTGTGGCTCCCCTCGCTTTTTCAAGACCGAGGAAAACCGAGTTGAACATCGAAACGCCGATTGAAATAATCTGAACGCGAAAATAACCAAGTCCAAGCTCAATAAGCTCGTCGGTCATTCCCGCAATGTGAAGGATTCCGCTCGCGAAAACCTCCAGTACGGCTATTATTCCCAGCGCGGAGAGGAAAAACAGCGTCATTGTCGTATTCGCGACCTTTTTCGCCTTTTCATAATCGCCTCTGCCGATAAGCCTCGAAACGATAATCGAACTTCCCGTTGAAAATCCGCCGCCGAGAGCCGTGAAAAGATTTTTTATCTGCGAAATCATAACAACCGAGGAAAGCGCGTTGTTATCGCTCTGTGAAACCACGATTGTATCAATAATTCCGCTTAAATATGTGAAAGCGCTCAGAGCCATAAGCGGGAGAGTTATCTTCAGCACAACGGACATCGGATTGCCCGTGAGAATAAACTCGCGCCGCTTACGGTCTTTTTCGCTTATGTTTAAGTTGTCTGCCATAATGTTCTTTTTATTCAGCCTTATTATTTAATTTTATACGTTTTTCTGTTGATTTATCGAAGAGATATACGCTCTCGAAAGGAATCGCAAACTGAAGCTTCGTGTTGATTGCGGGAGAATCATGCGGGTCAACCTTGAGAATGGTCTTGACGCCCTGAATATCAACATAAACGTTCGTGTTGTCGCCGAGAAGCTCGGTAAGCTCGACAGTGCAGTTTATCGCATAAGCGCGGCGTACCTCTTCGTGTCCGATAAGCTTTATCGCCTCGGGACGGAAGCCGAGAACAACCTCTTCGTTTTCGTATTTCTTGAGAGTTTCGCTGTCGCAAATCGCGACAAGGTCGATGATATTGCCGTTTATATTGAGCTTTCCGTCGTTTACCTTCGCTTCGATGAAGTTCATCGGCGGCTCGCCGATAAATCCCGCAACAAACATATTTACGGGGTTGAAGTACAGGTCATAGGGAGTGCCGACCTGCTGGATATAGCCGTCTTTCATTACGACTATTCTGTCCGCCATTGTCATAGCCTCGGTCTGGTCGTGGGTAACATAGATAGTGGTAGCGCCCGTCTGACGGTGAATCTGTGTGATTTCGGAGCGCATCGTAACTCTCTGCTTCGCGTCCAGATTGGAAAGCGGCTCGTCCATAAGGAAGATGTCAACCTTGCGGATAATCGCACGTCCGACCGCAACTCTCTGTCGCTGACCGCCCGAAAGCGCACGGGGGAATCTGTCGAGATAATCTGTAAGACCGAGAATTTTCGCGGTTGCGTTTACTCTCTCCTCGATAACGTCGTCGTCAACGCCCTGAAGCGTAAGTCCAAACGCGAGGTTATCGTAAACCGTCATATGGGGATAAAGCGCATAGCTCTGGAAAACCATCGCAACGCCGCGCTCACGCGGACCTTTTTCATTTACGCGTTCGCCGTCTATGAAGAAATCGCCCTTGCTGATGTTCTCAAGACCTGCAATCATACGCAGGGTTGTCGATTTTCCGCAGCCCGACGAGCCTACGAAAACGATAAACTCGCCCTTTTCAATCTCCAGATTGAAATCGTGAACAGCGTGAAAGCCGTTCGGGTAGATTTTGTTGATTCCTCTTAATGTTAAAAATGACATAACGGTACTCCACTTTCAAAAAAATATACGTTCAATAACCGCTTTGCGATTATCTGAGGTCGAGGTTGCCTATATTGTCCATATCGTCATAGGTCTGGTTCTCTCCGCACATACCCCAGATGAAGGTGTAATTCGAGGTCGCGGTACCGGAGTGGATTGACCATGACGGAGAAATAACCGCCTGTTCGTTGTGCAGGATAATGTGGCGGGTTTCCTGAGGCTGACCCATCATATGGAACACAACGTTGTCGCCGGGAACTTCAAAGTAGAAGTAAACTTCCATTCTTCTCTCGTGAGTGTGAGAAGGCATCGTATTCCAGCTGTTTCCGGGAGCAAGCTCCGTCATTCCCATCGCAAGCTGGCAGCTTTCGCATACAGCGGGGTTTACATACTGATTTACAACGCGCTTGTTCATATTCTCATCGGTACCGAGAGGACGGTGAACAGCCTTGTCCTTGGTGATGTAAACCGTGGGGTAAGTCTTGTGCGCGGGGCAGGAATTGATGTAAAACTTCGCGGGATTTGCCTTATCGTCGGACTTGAAGATGATTTCCTTCGTTCCCATTCCGATATAAATTCCGTCCTTGAAGTTGAGGGGATACTCCTTGCCGTCGAGAACGAGAGTTCCCTTTCCGCCGACGTTGATAATGCCCATTTCGCGGCGTTCGAGGAAGTATTCCGTGCCAAGCTCCTTTGTCGAACCGAGCGAAAGCTCCTTGTCAACAGGCATTGCGCCGCCCGCAATCATTCTGTCCTGATGAGAATAGGTAAGCGCGATTTCGTCCTTTACGAAAACCTTGTCGATGAGGTAGTGCTTGCGAAGCGCTTCCGTATCATAATGCTTTGAATCATCGGGGTGATTTGCGTATCTGATATCTAAAGTCATAATCTTCTCCTTAAATAAACTGCTTTATATGAGCAACCGCGGCGGGAATATCATCGCCCGTTGTGCCCTCGAAAACAAGCCTTGCGTCCGGGCAGACCTTCCGGATTTCGGGAATAATCCTCGAATAATCGAAAATTCCCTTTCCGACGCCTATTTGCTTCAGCGAGCCATCCTCTGCGATTACGCAGTCCTTGATGTGAAAAACCTGAATATTCGTGCCGAAGGTTTCAAGCCCCTCGTGCAGGATATCGTACATTTCGTTCACGTTTGAGCCGTCGAGGTAGTTGTACAAATCGAAAATAATCCTGATATTATCGCGGTTTATCGCCTTAACAGCCCTGTCGAGCGTTTTCACGTTCCAGCAGACGTGACCGAACGCGCCCTCCATTCCGATAAACGCGTCCCTGCTCTTCGCAAAGTCCGCAAGCTCCGAAAACGCGTCTATAACGCGGCTGAGCGCTTCTTCCGTGCGATTAAGCGGGTTATAGGTCCACTTGTCGCCATTGTACGAGCCTGTTTCCGAACCGACAACCTCGCAGCCCAGCTCGTGGCAGTGCGCGAGATAATCCTTGAAAACAGCCTTTCCGTTCGCGATTTTCTCCTCGTTCGGGTGAACGGGATTGAAGTACGCTCCGATAAGCGGAACGGTTTTTCCCGCCTGCGAAAACGTCTTTCTGAACGCCTCGCAGCGCTTCGATGTGATTGAACCGGGCGTGTAGGAAACATCGTCAAGGCACTTGTACGCTACAAGCTGTACTCCCGAAAGACCAAGCTCGCAAAGCCGCTTTGCGATGTTTTCTTCACCCTTAACGCCCAAATCGTGGGCGCGAATAAACAGCTCCATTATCTCTGAACGCGTCCCGAAGCGTCGCCGCCCGCGAGAGTTTCAACTTCCTTGCGGGAAACAAGGTTGAAGTCGCCGGGGATTGTGTGCTTGAGAGCGGAAGCCGCAACGCCGTATTCAAGCGCGCTCTTGAAATCCTTGCCGTCAAGCAGTCCGCAGATTACGCCGCCCGCAAAAGAATCGCCGCCGCCTACGCGGTCAACAATCGGGTGAATGGAGTATTCCTTGGAGTGGTAGAACTCCTTCGTATCTCTGCTGTAAATGCAAGCGGACCAGCCGTTGTCGGAAGCGGAGTGGCTTACGCGGAGAGAAGATACGCAGTATTCAAAGTTGTAATCCGCAACCATCTGCTCGAAAATCGACTTGTAGCCCGCAAGTTCGAGGTCGCCCTGCGTAACGTCGGTGTTTCCAGGCTTATAGCCGAGAACAAGCTCTGCGTCCTCTTCGTTGCCGATGCAAACGTCAACGTACTGCATAAGGTTCTTCATAACCTTCTGAGCCTTTTCGCTGCTCCAGAGCTTCTTTCTGAAGTTGAGGTCAACGGAAACCTTAACGCCGTGCTTCTTCGCAGCCTTGAGCGCTTCTTCGGTGAGAACAGCGGCAGCGTCCGAAACCGCGGGAGTGATACCCGTGAAATGGAACCAGTCTGCGCCCTCGAAAATAGCGTCAAAGTCGAAATCCGAAGCGGAAGCGGTGGAAATCGAGGAGTGCGCTCTGTCGTAAACAACCTTTGAAGGACGCATAGACGAGCCGCTTTCGAGGAAATAAATTCCGAGTCTTTCGCCGCACTTTGCGATGTGCTTGGTTTCAACGCCGTACTTGCGGAGAGCCGCAACAGCGCATTCGCCGATTTCATTTGCGGGAACAGCGGTTACGAACTCAGCATCGTGACCGTAATTTGCGAGCGAAACGGCAACATTCGCCTCGCCGCCGCCATAGCAGACGTCAAATTCGTCCGCCTGAATGAACTTCTCGTTGTTGGGTGTGGAAAGGCGGAGCATAATCTCGCCCATTGTAACTACTTTAGCCATCGGTTCAATCTCCTTAATATGATAATTACTTCTTTTCTACAAGATGTACGGCAAATCCGCTGAACTCGTCCGCGAGATAGATAACGGTCATTCTGCCGTCGGCGTCGTACTTCGCGCTGTCCATATCGAACTTAACGCCCTTCTGCTCAAGCTGGAAAACAGCTCTGCGAACGTTCGGAGTGGAAACGGCGATATGACCCATAGCGCCCTTGAACGGCGATTTCATACACTCAATCTGAGTACCTGCGAAAACGCTTGAATTGCCGACTTTCTGCTCCCAGCCAAACATATCCATAAATTTCGCGGTCGTGCTCTTAGCTTCGTCCTCGCTGCTGCAGTTGATACCAACGTGAACGAGCTGGAAGTCGAGCATCTTGTTAACGGCAGCCTTGCACAGAGCGGTGATTTCGTCCCACTTCTGACCCTTGACAAGCTTGTCGGGAACAATCCACGAGCCGCCGCAGCAAACGATTTTCTTGAATGCGAGGTAGTTGTTGAGGTTGTTCTCGTTAACGCCGCCGGTGGGCATAAACTTCATCATAGAGTAAGGCGCGGAAACAGCCTTGATGTAAGGCAGACCGCCCGCCTGCTCTGCGGGGAAGAACTTCACAAAGTCAAGACCAAGCTCAAGAGCCTGCTCAATCTGCGAGCCGTTTGCAACGCCCGGAGCGAAAGGAACGCCCTTGTCGAGGCAGTGCTTAACGACAGCGGGGTTAAGACCGGGAGCAACGCAGAACTTTGCGCCTGCCGCGATAGCCGCGTCGCACTGCTCGATTGTAAGAACGGTTCCTGCGCCTACGAGCATATCGGGATAAGCGTCTGTCATCGCCTTGATAACCTTGTCTGCGCCCGCAGCACGGAAAGTAACCTCCGCGCAGTGGATTCCGCCGTCATAAAGCGCCTTTGCGAGATTTACCGCGTCGTCTGTGTTTTCAAGCTTGATTACCGGAACAACGCCCGTACATTCAAGCTGTTCAAGAAACTTTTTGTTATCCATATCAAAAATCCTCCGAAAGTATATCTTTTTTGGGAACCTCGTTTTTAGAGGCGACCTTTTGATTATCTGCCGAGCCAGCCGCCGTCAACAGCGAGCGTGAAGCCGTTTACATAGTCGCTTGCGGAAGAAGCGAGGAATACCGCCGCGCCCATAATATCATCGGGAGTGCCCCATCTGCCTGCGGGGATTCTGTCGAGAATCGCTTCGCTTCTGTCTGCGTCCGCGCGCAGAGCCTTGGTGTTGTTTGTAGCCATATAGCCGGGCGCGATTGCGTTTACGTTGATGCCCTTGGAAGCCCACTCGTTCGCCATAGTCATTGTGATGCCCTTAACAGCGGACTTGGAAGCGGTGTAGGAAGGAACACGGATACCGCCCTGGAAAGAAAGCATTGAAGCCACGGAAATAATCTTGCCGCCGTTGCCCTGCTTTACAAACTGCTTAGCGCAAGCCTGCGAGAGGAAGAAAAGCGTGCGGAGATTTACGTTCATAACGAGGTCCCAGCTTTCAACGCTGAAATCAATGGTGTCCTCGCGCTTAATAACGCCCGCGTTGTTAACGAGAATGTCGATGTGGCCGAACTTTTCGAGCGCGGTCTTGATGATATTGTCGATGGGGTCGAGCGTGGAAAGGTCAGCCTGAATGAACTGAAAATTGTCCGCGCCGAGCATTTCCTGAGTCGCGGTGCTGGGCATATTGGAAACGCCGAGAACCTTTGCTCCCGCCTCAACAAAAGCCTTCGAGAAGCCCTGTCCAAGACCGGTGTCGCTTCCCGTAACGATTGCTACCTTACCTGCAAGACTGAATTTGTCAAGAATCATAATTGTTACCTCCGTAAATTCTTATTGTTTTGTTTATGTCAGGGAAAAATCCCATTCTTACTAGAAAATTCCTATCGCCCTCAATATCGAAACATACGCGAAAAGCGTGACAGCGCTTACAAGACTCGTCCAAACAACAAGCTGTCCCGCAAGTTCGTCGTCCGCGCCCATTTCCTTCGCCATAACCGCGCTCGCAACCGCGACCGGCGTTGCGAAAACGCCGACGTATGTCGCGAAATGCGCACCCGAAAGCTCCGGAAAAGCCGTAAATTTCAGCAAAATCGCTCCGCCAAGCCCGATTACAGGCACGACAACCGTTCTCAGAAAAGTGCCGAAAACAATTTCTTTGCGAAGTCTGCGAACCGCCGAAAATTCAAATCTTCCGCCCAGAACGATGAGCGCAAACGGCGTGCAGATTGATTTTACGTTTTCGAGCGTCTTGTAGAGGAACGTTACGTCCGAAAATCTGAACGTCCAGCCCCACATCACGAAAAGTTCGCGTATTCCGAGAGCCAGAACACCCGCCAGAGTACCGATAATCAGCGGATTTTTCGCAATTCCGATAAGGATTTTCTTTACGTTTATCCTGCCTTTTTCGCTGCTGTCGTTAAATATCGAAAGCGTTACAACGCCGAGAATGTTGAACAGCGGCACGCAGAACGCGCTCATAACGCCCGCCGCGGCGGCTCCCGCGCTTCCGAAAAGCGACTCGGCGAGCGGAAGTCCGATTATCGCGTAATTCGAGCGGAAAACCGCCTGAATAAGCGAACCTCGCCTTGCGGGATTTTTGGTGAACGCGCAGCACACGCCGATTGCGATGAAGAATATCGCGAGAACGGCAAGCAGCCCGTATAGCACGAAAAATATATTGACTTCGCGCAGGGTCTTTATGTTGTAGACGTTGTAGAAAAGCATCGCGGGGAGCAAAACCCTGAACGTAAGCTTATTTCCGACGTCGAAGAAATCCTTTTTTATAAAGCCGATTTTCTTTAGTATATATCCCAGAGCAATCAGCAATACAATCGGCAAAACCGCGTTTGCCGCAAAAACAAGTGCGTCAATCATAGCTGCGGGAAATATTCCTTTAAGTATGCGCTTGTTTTCTCGGTCATCTCGGCGAACAGCTTTTTCGCGTCGTCAACGCTGAGCTTCGAGCAGAGCGGCTGGTTTGCGAAAGCCTCGAAAATCGCTCTCATATCGCGGTTTTTGACGCCATAGAACGTATTCTCGATATTCAGGCAGTTTCTGAGAACAAGCGCGCTTACGTCCGCGGGAAGCGGCTTTGCGGTGATGGGCTTTACGCTGTCCCTTGAGAACACGCAGTTCGTTTCGACAACCGCGCCGAACGGCATATCCCTCATCTGACCGACGTTCGGCATATTCGCGTTTGAAACAAGCGGCGGAATAAGCCCCAGAAGCGCCTTCATAAGCTCGACAACCTCTTCATCGCTCTTCTTGACCTCGATTTTTTCCTCGCCGTTCGCAATCCTCTCGGACTGCGCGATTTTCTGAACCATATCGTTCTTGCGGTAATCAACCGTTGTGAGGTGATAAAGCCATTTTTCAGGGTCGGCGGGACTGTCGATGTACCACGAATTGTTCATAAACTCGACAAGATGTCTGTCGCCTGCCGCGGCAAGCACTCCAAAACGTCTGAACAAGTCCATCTTAACCTTGTTTCCGTAAAGGAACGGGTTATTTCCGCGGAAATCCTGCGGCTCAAAGCCGATTTGTTCGCAATAGCCCTTTTCGTAATATCTGTCGATAAATTCGGGAAGCGCCTTCAGCATATCCCTGCCATCGAAATTCGCCTCGGTAATCCAAGTGAAGTGGTTTACGCCGCAGGCGTCAATCTTCATCTGATGCCTTGTGGGCTTCGGAACGCCGAACAGCTCTGCCGCCGCGCAGCACAGAAATTCCTGCGCGTGAAAAACCTCGTGACAGCAGCCGAAAGCCTTTATCTGCGGAAACGCGTCATAAAGCGTTTTCGTGCAGGCGGTCATCGGGTTCGTGAGGTTGATAACCCAAGCGTTCGGGCAATGCTCCTTGATTGCCTTTGCGAAACCCTCGTAAATCGGCACGGTTCTCATCGCTCTGAGAACGCCGCCCGGACCTACCGTATCGCCGACCGACTGGTAAATCCCGTATTTTTCGGGGAGATGAACGTCGGACGCCATTTCGTCAAAAGTGCCGGGCAAAATCGAGCAAGCGACGAAATCCGCGCCGTCAAGCGCCTCGCCAAGCTCGCTGTACACCCTGTAATCCCACTTTGAAACAGTGTTTTCGGCTTCGTTTATTTTCCCGCCGATTTTGCGGTTGCGTTCTGCCGCGGGAATATCGATATCATAAAGCGCAATCTCGCCGCAAAGCCCCTCGGCAAGCGCGAGGTCGTTCATAAATACGCGCGCCCAAGCCTTTGAGCCGCCGCCGATATACGCAATTTTTATCTTAACCATTTTCTTTTCCTCTGCTTTTTGACTTATTATAAAGGAACGTGAGCAATGCCGCAATCTCTCCTACCGCAAGAAAACCGAGCGGCTGATACAGCAAAACGTCAACGCTGAGTTCAACGACAAGACTTGTCTTGGACAGCGTCAGCATCGCAAGCGCATACATCGCCGCAGAGATTATCGGAACGAACCAGAGCCTGTTGAACCGGCTGCCGATGTAAATTCCGATAAACACCATAAAAAGCGGAATTACAACGAAAATGCAGGCTACAACCAGAATTATCGCCGCGTTTTCGGCGCCTATCGGCTTACTGAAAATCAACGCCGGCAATCCGAACATCACAGCCGCCGATAAAATCGTGCTTATCAGGACTTTTTTCATTGCTCCTCTCCTCCCACAAAAATCAGCGCATTTCCATTCTCTTGACTTCGGTGTAGCAAAGCACGAACGGAGCCACACCCTTCGCGTCGTTTTCAACGACAGGCTCTGAAATGTAGTACTCATAAGAACCGTCGCGGCGCGGATTATCCTCGGGACCAAGCCCCGCGACAAGGCAGATACCGCCAAGATTCAGGTCGCCGTTTTCGCTGATTGAGAGGTATTTTTTGCAGATACCGTCAAAGGTTTTCCTGCCCTGTTCGGCGTATTTGCCGTCGATAACGCCGAGCCTTGCGCCCTTCATCATCGCGTATGCAATCATTGAGCTTCCGCTTGTTTCAAGGTAATTTCCCTCTTCGCCGCCCTTGTCCACAACCTGATAATACATCGAGGTTTCCTTGTCGGCGTACTGCGAAATGCCGTCAATCTCCTCCGCGAAAATCTTCACAAGCTCGCTTTTCGCGTTTTCATCATCGATAAACTCGATTATGTCGATAAGCGAAATGCAAAACCAGCCGATTGACCTCAGCCAGAAATTCTTCGAGCAGCCCGTTTCCTTATCAGCCCAGAACGCTTTTTTCGAGCAGTCGCAGCCGTGATAATAGAGCTTCTTGTTCTCGTCGAACATCAGCTTTCTGACGCTCTTATACTGATTTACGACGTCGGAATAGTCCTTGTTCCCGAAGTATTTCTTGTAAAGCGCCGAGAAAACCTGCCCCATATAAAGACCGTCAAGCCAAATCTGGTTAGGATAAATCTGCTTGTGCCAAAAGTTTCCCGTTGCGGTTCGGGGCTGTTCTTCAAGCTGACTTTCGAGGAGAGAAATCGCTTTTTTGTACTTTTCCTTGTGCGTTTTCTCATAAAGCTCAAAGAGAACCTTTCCCTCGTTCACATCGTCAAGATTGAACTTTTCCTTTGAGTAACCGCGGATTGTTCCATCGTCAAAAACATAATAATCAATGAAATTCTCTGCAAAATCGAAATACTTTTTCTCGCCCGTGATTTCGCTCGCGCACAGAAGCGCGGTTATCATACAGCCGTCGATGTAGTTCCACGCGGGCTTTTTTCCGAGCCTTATGTTTTCGATATTCCAGAGCGGCGCGTCCGGCGTTGAGCCGTCAAGCAGCCTGTCTATATACCTGTCAATTTTCTCGTACATATTACTCCTTGGTCAAAGAGCCGACATCCTTTGCGATAAGCGGCTCGCCGTCGTTTCCGACCATCTCGACGTTCCTTACCGTGAGTTTGTTCACGTTGTCGAAATACATTCCTGCTCTGCACATTTTTTCATTATTATTTCTCATTGCGGGGAAACCGGGCTCTGCGTTCTCGTCATAAGTGAACTTCAGATTTTCAACGGTAATTTCGTCAATCGGCATTTCGGGAAGCCCGTCGCAATAGCACGCGGCAACGTGACAATTCTCGCACACCATATCCTTGAAAGTAAACTTGCCGAGATAAGGCGTTCTGTCGTCAACGGGAAGCTTCTCGCGCGTCGTGTTGTACTCGGAAAATCTGTCGGGGTCGCAGCAGTTATACCACATATTGATGACAATGGGCGTGAGAACCCCGTCCATCTTGATATTCTCAAACAAAACTCCGTCGATAACCGCGTCCTTGCCTCTCCCGCGGCGTGTTTTAATGCGCAGACCGCGGTCCGTATGATTGAAGATGCAGCGGTTAACCGTGAGATTTTTCACGCCGCCCGCCATCTCGCTTCCGAGCGTAATCGCGCCGTGACCGAACTGCATAATGCAATTCCTGATTATGTGGTGATTTGCGGGAGTTTTGTACTTTTTGCCTATATCGATTTTGCCCGATTTAATCGCGATACAGTCGTCGCCAACGCTGAAACGGCAGCCGATTATATCGACATTATCGCACGCTTCGGGGTCGCAGGCGTCCGTGTTCGGGCTGATTTTCGGCGCGTTAATCGCAACGTCGAGGAACCTTACGTTATCGGAAAAATACGGGTGAAGCTGCCACATTGCGGCGTTCTGACCGGTAATTCCGTGAACTGTGATATCGCGGCAGCGGTTCGTGAACAGGAGGTTGGGTCTGCCGATTTTGCGCTCCTTAACATTAACCCACCACTGACCGTTCTGCGCGTTGCCGTCGATAACGCCCTTTCCGACGATTGTTATATCCTCGGCGTACTGAGCGAAAATGAGGCTCTGATGCATAGGAACGGCATTTCCCTCAACGCACGCAAACGGGATTTCTTCGCCCGTTTCCATATCGCAAATCTCGCCGGGAATTACGGGATATTTGCTCTCGTCCGTTGTGCCGAGAAGTATCGCATTTTCGGCGAGTTCAAGCGTGATATGGCTCTTGAGATTAAGCGGAGCCACGCTGTAAACGCCTGCGGGAAAATAAAGCCTTCCGTTCTTGGGCAGGCAGTTGATAGCCGCCTGAATACTCATCGTATCATCGTGAACGCCGTCGCCGACAGCCCCGAAATCCTTTACATTGACAGCGCAGCTTTCGGATTTTGTCGTGAATTTAATCGGCTCGCAGTCCGAAACGCTGAGGGTGTATTCTCTTGCGGGTTTAAGCGAAAACAGCGAAAAAACATTCGTATTCGAGCGGAAAAGCTCAACTCCGTCAAGCGTTACCGTATATTCCTTTTCGCAGTAGAACGGCAGGTTATTCTCAAGCTCAAAGCAAGCGGAAACCGAACCGACATAAAGTGTGTTTATCATTTTATCTCCTGTTACTTCCGGTTAGAAACCTTTTTTTCAGCGTCGCGGAACGCTTTTACAACCATATTCTTAATAAAAATAAACAGCATATCATAGCCCATATAGAGCAGTCCGAACAAAATCGGCTCAGCTCCGACGGGAACGCTTTCTGCTGTTGTCGCGGGCCCACCCATGATAAGCGTGTTTACAACCTCGTAGGTTTGGACGATGAAAAACAGCAGAACCGCCGAATACAGCACGTTCAAGAAAATCGACCAGAACTTCCTCACCGTAACCATTATCCACTTGTCGTAATCGCCCTTTTCGGGTTCGAGAAAGCGAAGCAGGTGGTTAACCATAAGGTCCGTGCAGACTCCCAGACCGATTGAAATCACAACCATAAGGTCGAGCTTCTGAAGATACATTCCCAAACCCCAGAGGAAAAAGTAGCAGATTGCGCCGCCGAACCAGAACTTCACAAAAAGGATTTTAACCCATGTGGGAATTCTGTGCTTCAGACCACCCTTGTACTTCTGAATTTCCTTTTCGGAAACAACAGGCGCATTTTTTGCGTTTACAAGGCGTTCAACCGCGTCTGTTTTTAGGTCGTAGTAGTTTTGGAGCTGTTCATCATTTGAAATCTGCTCTTGTTTCTTTGACATCAAAATCTTCCTAACCGGACAAACTTGTCCATTCTGCAATGAAAGCAGCAACACCCTTTTGCGGCTGATGCTGCTTTTCACATACTATGGCTTAATCTTCCTCGGAAATATCGACAGTAGTCATATTGGTATTGCCTTCAACATCAATAGACGTGTTAATCTTTCTGAGAAGCTTGGAGTAGAGCGGAAGCGCCGCAAGAAGTACGACAACGGCAGCCATAAATATAAGGAAAGTGATAAGCGTGCTCCAAGCGTTGGCAATAAACAGGTTCTGACCTGTTTCATAGTTGATGATAATACGGTTTTCCTCACGCGTAAGCGCGTCGCTTATTCTCGAAAGATAAACAACGTCTGCAAACACAACGATTCCCAGAAACAGGAAGGTGAGGATAAGCATGGGGATTTTCACCTTCTGGCGCTTCGGAAACGTTCTCAGGAAAACAACGAACGAAAGAATGGAAAACAGCATCATCGCGAACTCGCACTGTCCCATATTATCGGTGTTGATAAGAGCGGTAGTGTCCGAAATAGACGTAAGGTTAAGCGAGAAGAACACAAATCCCACAAGCAGAACAAAAAGCGCAATATTCTGCGGCTTACGCTTGAGAGAAACGAGGAATTTACGAATAAATTCCTTGAAACCCCTCCCGGGTTTAGCGGATACTTGACTTTGTCCCATTGTGACTTCTCCTTATCAATTACTACTAATAGCGTTTGTTGTTTCCTTGTCGAAGAAATGCTTTCTTGTAAAGGATACGTTAACCGCGTCGCCGGGCTTGAAATTGCTCCACTCGCGGAACTTGCAGGTAATCTTGTTCTTGCCGACAACGCCGTTTACAAGGGTTGTCTGACCGAGGTTTTCGTTCGAGAACACGGAAACCGTGACATTCCCGCCCTGAACGATGTTTTCGGGACGAACGCCGAGAACAATCTCGCGGTCCTCGTAGCCTGAGAGCAGTTCCTTTTCCTCTTTCGTGAGGTCGGTGCTGAAGCTGTCGCAGACAAGCTTTCCGTCCTGAACTGTGACATTGAAAAGGTTCATAGGCGGAAGTCCGATAAACGTAGCGACAAAGAGGTTCGCGGGCGAATCATAAAGTTCAAGCGGCGTACCAATCTGCTGAACGTGACCCATAGACATACAAACTATTCTGTCTGCGAGCGTAAGAGCCTCGGTCTGGTCGTGCGTAACATAGAGCATCGTCGCTCTGAGGCGCTTGTGCAGGAGCAGAATTTCGCGTCTTGTAGCTCCGCGGAGCTTTGCGTCAAGGTTTGAAAGCGGCTCATCGAACAGGAAAACCTTCGGCGTGCGGACGATAGCGCGTCCCATCGCAACTCTCTGGCGCTGTCCGCCGGAAAGCTGGTCGGGCTTCTTGTTAAGCTGGTCGTTAAGACCGAGAATATCAGCCGCAGCAAGAACTTTCTGGTGAATTTCGTTCTTATTTTCCTTGCGGAGCATAAGCGAAAACGCCATATTCTCGTAAATCGTCATATGATTGTACAGCGCGTAATCCTGGAAAACCATCGCGATATCGCGGTCTTTGGGCGGCATTTTGGTGACGTCCTTTCCGTCGATGATAAGGTTTCCCGCGGATATATCCTCAAGACCGGCAACCATACGCAGAGTTGTTGATTTGCCGCAGCCCGAAGGACCTACGAGAACGATAAGTTCTCCGTTTTTAACGTTCAGGTTAAAGTCAAAAACAGCCTGAACCTTGTTGTCATATATTTTTTCGAGATGCTGTAATTTAAGGTCACTCATGACTTACTCCCTTTAGCGTTTTTTTCAAGCTCAGCCTGATATTTCATAAGAGTCGTGGTTTTAATCATTGCGATTATGCCGGCGATAATGCAAAGAACCGCCGCGGCAACCAGACAGCCCGTGCAGAAAAAGAACTGGAAATTTTCCATAACTGTCGGGACGGGTTCACCCTTGGAAACAAGCTCCTGAAGCACCTCGGACGTGACGGTGGGAGAAGTTGTGTTCTTCGCTGCAAACGGAATGATAAAAATTCTTGCGATTTCGCCGATACCAAGCAGGATAAGAACGTTTGAATAAGCAAGCTTGTAGTTCTTAACGCCCTCGGAGGACAAAAACGCGAGAAGCATAAAAATCAAGTTATAGAGGACGGAAATACCTATCATCCAGTTATAATAATAGCTTCCGACATCTGATCTATAAATATCGACGAAGTAGAGCGCGTTGAAAACGATAGCAAGCAGAGCAAGACCGGAAGAGAGCTTGTTTTTCGTAAAACGCAGGCGGTCCTTCTTTATAAGAGCGGTGTTGTTTGCGTTAATCATGCCCTAACATCCTTTCTGCTGCCGATAAGACGCTGTTCTTTCTTCATCACGATTAATTTCAAAATCAAATTTGCGACAAGCAGTGCTGTCATAAGAAGAAGGAAGCCGAACACAAAGTAAACCGCATCAAACCACATAGTTGAATCGCTGTAATGAGTGTTCCACATCTCCGAAAATTCCTTGAGCGCGTCGAAATCAATCTGAAGGAACTTCTCTCTGAACGCGATAACGTTGAAAATCGCCCAGACGGAAGCGCCGACGCTGCAAGCCGCTGATAAACCCACTGCGATATAGTTGCCGATATAGTACTTTCTGCGCGAGTGAGTGCAGGTGATAAACAGGATAAGATTTACGAGGATAAGACCGATTCCAACCATTGTCAGAGCGGCATTGAAGTTAAATCCCGTAAAATCGTTTGTTGCGGGGTCATAGCCCTGCATTTCATAGTAAATCTGGGAACCCTCGACCATCGTATAGGACAAATCTTCGGGGTCCATCATTGTGAGATAAAGACTATCATACAAATCGGTCACAAGACCAAGAGAATAGATAAATACGACTGCGGAAGCGATAAGCATCAGCACGCATATTACCTTCTGAAATTTCATTTGTTTTTTATACATAAAGACCTTCCTTTTTATATTGATGGAAGGGGAGGGAGTTCTCCCCTTCGCAACAACATAATGTGGATTCTCGCGTCACACGCGCGGTATCCCTTCTCGCGGTTACCGCGCCGCGCCGCTTTCGATTGGTTTGCCTTTAAGTGAAATTTGCCCGTGGCTTTAATCAGCCGTTGATATCCTTGTAGTAGTCTACAAGTCTCTGCCATGCAAGCTGCTTGAGCTGGAGATACTGAGCACCCTTCCAAGTTTCGGTTACAGTCTTGAGGGTATCAGCAGCGGAAGAAGTACCTTCGCCGGAGAAGCCCTTAGCGATTACGTCGCAGAAGAGGTTCTCGCCGCCCTTGCTGGAGCTGTACTTGCCCTTAGCGGAGAGCTCGGTGAATGTAGCAATCTGGTCGTTCTCAACCTTGGAGTTCGGAAGAACGGTAGGAACGGAAGTGTACCATGCATTTTCAGCAAGTGCAAGCTCAGGGTGCTTGATAGTGCCGAGAGCGATAGCGTTGGAGATGTAGCCTGCGCCTTCCTTGCCGACAGCGTGAGTGCACTGATACTCAAACGCCTGGCTCTTAACGAAGCTCAGAGTAGAACCGAGGTAGTAACGAGCGTAGTTGGTGTAGTTGCCCTTGCCCTTTTCCCAAAGTTCCTTCTCGGTAGCCTCAGCGATAACGGGCCACTGTTCGCCGTTGAAGTTGAAGGTTTCATAAGAACCGTCAGCCTTGGTCTTGATGAATGCGTCGGGACCGTAGGACATCAGAATCTGTCCCTCGGGGCTGTAAGCGTAGTCGATGAGAGAGAGGCAAGCATTGAGCTTGTTCTTATCGTCGCCGACGCCTGCCTTGGAGATTGCCCAACCATCGGTCTTAACAGAACGCCAAGACTCGGTAAATCTCATATACTTGTCGCCTGTGCCGTCGTTCCACTTAGCAACAGGAACCATAACTGCCATATACTTCTCGCCCTGGTCAGCCTGAAGCTTGGTCTGGTTAAGAAGGGTCTGGGTCTGGTTGTAGTCGTAGCTCATAAAGCCGAGGTCGTTCTCGAGCATTGTGGAGGAGCTTTCCTTTGCGGTATCGACGAATGACTTGGAGATAAGCCCCTCGGAAGCCATATCGTGCATCTTAGCGATTGCAGCGTATGTGGACTCTTCCTGACGAGCGTCATGAAGCTTGTTGTCGTTGCCGATGTAGAGGTAATCCTGACGGGACTCAAGACCGCGAACGCCGAACAGAGTGCCTGCGAAGCGGAAGAGGTCAACACGGCGCTGGTTGTTGTCGTCCTCACGGGAGAACAGACCGTTGATGTTGTCGGTGCCGTTGAGAGTCTGGGAGTTGGAAGTTACGCAGCGGAGAAGAGCAACGAGTTCGTCAGCGTCCCAAGCAGCGTTCTGACCGCAGAAGAGGTCGGAACGAGTGGTTCCGTAATAGCCGTTGTAAGCTTCGTCAATGTACTTGCGGAGCATATTAACAGCGTCAACGCCGGACATAGCGCCTGCGTCGTTCATCTTCTGAACGATGTTTCCGGCCTTGTCATAATCCTTGGTTACCTTTTCAACGCCGGAGCCGTCCTTCTTTACAACGTCAACCTCAACCTTGCCGGAAGTGGGCATATAAGGCGTGTAAACAGGGGTCTTGGTGTTTGCGCTTGCAGAAGCGGTGAATTCGCCTTCGCCGTCGAGAAGCTTGGAAACCCAGTCAGTTCTCATAAGGGGCATACGCTCGATATCGTTTACACCGTCGAAGTAAGGCGAGAAGTAGATTGCACCCTTGGAAGAACCTGTGGTAGAGCCTGTGATAGACAGACGAACGATGGGGTTCTTTTCAAGGTAAGCCTTGAAATTGGGCATGCTGTCGAGATACTCGGCGATGTTAACGAGCTTGCCTGCTGTACCGTTTTCGGTAAGGGTGCTTGCAGTACCGCTTACCATATCGATTTCGTTAAGGCGCTCCTTCCAGTATTCCCACTCCTTGGTGGAGTTGTTACCCTGATAGTGGTCCTCAAACTTAACCTTGAGAACGGTTTCGAGCTGCTGCCATGTGGGCTTGAGGTCGCCGGTGTTGTAGGTCTTGCCATCGGCAAGAGTTACGCCGGAGCCTGCGATTTCAGCGTCGAAAGCGATACCGGTCTTAGCGGAGTTATAACCAACAGCCATACGGAGAAGAGTTCCGTTGGCATATTCAAGCTTGGGCGCCTCGGGAGCCTCGGAGCTTGTAGATGAGCTTGTGGATTCGCTCTTGGAGCTTGAAGTGCTCGTCGAGCCGGAAGAGCTGCTGTTTCCACCCGGAGTGCTGCAGCCTGCAAGGGTTGCACTCGCGAGAACCGCCGCCATAACCGAAGCGGCTACTTTTGATTTTTTCATTGTTTTCCTCCTTTTAGGAAAATATAAAGTACTTTGGGGTTATTCCCTTTTTAACGGCGGTTCGACCGCCTCTATATCAATCGCCTTATGCGAATGACAACAAAACGATTATCCCTTAACGCCGCCCGCGTTAACGCCCTTAGCAAAGTATTTCTGAATGAAGGGATAGATAATAAGGATAGGAACGATTGAGCAAATGATAAGCGCGTAAATGACGGAATCCGTCGCGTATGCTTCGTTCCAGCCCGCCGTAACCTCCGGGTCGGTGTATTGCTCAAGCTTAAGTCGGATAAATACCATCAGCGGATGCTCGTGGGAGTTGGAAATCATCTGTCTTGCCCAGAAGTAACCGTTCCAACGGGAAATGCCGAAGAACAACGCAACCGTTGCGATAATCGACTTGCTCATCGGGAGGTAAACTCTCCAGAGAACCTGCATTTCGGTCGCTCCGTCGACGATAGCGGCTTCTTCAATTTCACTCGGAACGCCCTCGAAAGAGTTACGCAGGAGGATAATGTTCATCGCCGCCATACCCATTGCGATAACGACAAGCCACTTATCGTCCATTATACCGATTGTGTTGAACACCTTTTTGGTGTTGATGTAGTTCAGATACTGAGGAACCATACCTGCGCTGAACCACATTGTGAAAACAAGGAAGAAGTTGAAGCCCTTGCGGAACAAAAGACGCTTCTTGGAAAGAGCGTAAGCGCCGAGAACGGAAAGTCCGAGTTCCCAGATTGTGCCGTAGAAAGTGAGGAACAAAGTGTTTGTATAGGAGTTCCAGAACATATTGTCGTTAAACATCTTTGAAAAGGCGTCAAACTGAATGTCCTTGGGAAGGAGAACAAGCGTGTTGTATTCAACCGCCGAACGTCCGCTTATGGAAGCAGAAATCGTGTAAATAAACGGATAAAGGCAGCAGATCGCAAACACTGTAAGCAAAGTGTAGCTTATAATCTTGAATATAAGCTCGGAAATCTCAAGTCTTCTTTTCATAAGTAAACCTCTTTAATAGAGAGATGTGTTGGACGCCTTGCGCGCGATTGTGTTCGCACCGATAACCAACAGCATTCCTATAACGTTATTCATCATTTCTGCGGCGGAAGCCAGACCCTGCATCGTACCCTCGACGCCGTTTCTGAGAGAGAACGTCGAAACAACGTCCGCAGTCATATAGGTGTTGGGGTTGTACAAAAGGAGAACCTTCTCATAGCCGATGTTGAGCAGCGAGCCTATCTTTGTAATAAGCATAATGACGATTGTGGAAAGGATACTCGGAAGAACGACGTATCTCATCTGAGCCATCTTTCCCGCGCCGTCAATCTGCGCCGCCTCATAGCGTGTGGGAGCGATTGCGATAATCGCGGCGAAGAATACGATACTGTCGTATCCTGCCGTTTCCCAGATTCCGCTTATCTGATAAATACCGCGGAAGAACGAGGGATTGTTCAAAAGACCGCCGAAAGCGGTTTCGTGGTCGATAAGACCGATATTCTCAAGAAGCTGAGAAATGATACCCATTCCGGAAGTCTGCGAGCCCTGCTTTACAAGCATCATTACGAGCGACGTCATAACAACCGTCGACATAAACTTCGGGAGGTAAGTTACAACCTGATAAATGCTTCGAGCGACATTCGAGCGGATTTCATTGAAGAAAAGCGCGATGATAATGGGCATCGGGAAACCGAAGCACAAGCCGTAGAAGCTCAGCAGGAACGTGTTTCTGAACGCTCTCCAGAAATCTGCGGAAAGTCCCGGGTTTGTCCCGCCGAACAACAGAGTGTTGAAGTACGAGAAACCGGAGTAGAACTGGTCGGCAACCGGCTTTACGGGGTCCGTAACCTTAAAGCAGCCGAGAAGCTCATACATCGGGAAATAGCGCCAGAAAAGGAATACGAAAATCATCGGAACAAGCATCAGGTACAAACGCCAGTCCTTTATCACCGTTTTGAAAACGTTGAGCCAGTGGTGTTTTTCAACGTCGTCGCGTACCGCCTGTTCGGGATTTTCAACGTAGACGCCGTTTTCCGCGTCGAAAATCAGGTAATCGCTGCAATTAGCCTGCATCTTTGAAACCTCCTAAAGAAAGTAATTTATTTCGCAAAGTAAATCAATCTGCAAATCAAAGGACTTCCGAGTCCTCGTGCCGTTTTCTCTCGTCCTCCGTGCGGATAAGATACGCTTTCTGGTCCTCGAAAAGACCGTCGGGCTTTCTCGCAATGAGAACCACAAGCACCGTGAAAAGAAGCGTGAGTGAATCGGCGACAAAATAATCGACAATCGCTCCGAATTCGCCGCCGAAGACAAGGCTTATCGCCCATCTCCCGACCATAACCGCGCAGAACGCCGCAAGCGCGTATCCCGCGGTAATAAACGCCGAATCTTTCACGCGCTTTTTTCCGAGCTTCTTAAAGAACAGAAGCGCGAAAAGCGCAGCGCAGTTTCCGACGCAGTAAATCGCGAAATGCTTCGGCTCCGCGCCCGTCGCGATACAGAACGAAAGGCCGCCCACAACCGCGTGGATTGCCGCCCAGCCGCCCCATCTCATCATCACGATGCAAACGACCGCGATTGTCGGAGAAAGCGAAAAAAGCTGAAGCGGAAACCATTTTGAAGCGGCAAGCGACGTAATCGCCTCGAACACCGCAAGAATAACCGCCAGCAAGGTCAAATCAATCGCTTTATATTGCTTTAACGATAAGTTATTCATCATTCAAATCCCGTAAAAATCTCTCAGCGAGAAGAACCGCTGTAATTTGTTTTCACAATTTAACTTAACTTCGATGTAACTCGTTTTCACAAGCTTTTATGCTCACCTGTGAACTATGTAAACATTTCCACTTATTTCCGCGTAAAACGTGTTAACGTTTACAAACATTTTTAACTGATTACGTTTATTTTAGCACACACTTACTAAAATGTCAATACCAATTTATCACATTTTAATCACAAATCCGGCACAAAGCATTTCGTTACATTTGTTACATCGGCATTGTTATGGGAAATCTCAAATAGTTAACAAAAAAGTTCAAACATTTTTGTTGTTTTTGACAAATCTTCAAACGCCACTTGAAAAATCCGATAAAACGTTATATTATAAAAATGAATCCAATAATACAAAAGGAGAAAAGAAAATGCAGGAAATTTCAGTTAAATCCGGCGAAAGCCTAGGCGCTGTTCTTGCCGGAATAAAACCGCATACGCGCGTAATCCTCGGCGAGGGCGAGTTCCGCGAAAAAATCGAGATAAGCGTGCCGGACGTCGAGATAATCGGTCAGGGCGCGGGAAAAACGCGGATTGTGTTCGACGATTACGCGAAGAAAATCGACGAACAGGGCCGCGAGTACGTTACGTTCAGGACGTACACCGCCGCCGTTCTCGCGCCGAGGGTCACGCTGAGAAACCTCATGCTTGAAAACGACGCGATGTTCCCCGAAAAAAAGGGACAGGAGGTCGCGCTGACGGTTTACGCGGACGAATTTCTCGCGGAGAACTGCACGTTTACGTCGACTCAGGACACGATATTCTGCGGTCCGCTCCCGCCCGACCTTATCGAGCGCTATGACGGTTTTCTGAAAGACGAACTCCGCGCGGCGGGCGCTCAGAAGCAGATTTTCAGAAACTGCCTGATTGAGGGCAACGTGGATTTCATTTTCGGCTGCGGAGATACGCTTTTTGAGGATTGCGAGATAAAGTCGCTTCCCGATGTGCGCGGTCACGGCTACACGGCGGCGCCAGCTCACGCGCTTTCTCAGGAAATCGGGTTTGTGTTCAATCGCTGTGATTTCACCGCTGCAAAGGGGGTTGACGAGAGGTCGATTTATCTGGCAAGACCTTGGCGGGATTACGGAAAATGCTCGTATATCGACTGTAAATACGGTTCACACATATCCGCGGAGGGTTTTGACAAGTGGAACGACACCGAGCGCGACAAAACCGCGCGTTTCGCCGAATACGGCACGAAGCCCGACGGCAGAGTTCCGTGGAGTAAAACGCTCACGGACGAGGAAAAAGAGAAGCTTCTGGGCTATTTCAGATAAGCGAAAGGCGGGAGAAATCCCGCCTTTCAGTTTGTCGAAAAAGTAGATTTTTCCCGCAAAGCGGGCATT
>UMHM01041338.1_pt1 | contig 108591 bp, 76 predicted proteins | sample 1965501 | NCBI WGS metagenome assembly UMHM01 (sample SAMEA4836095, study PRJEB28245) | human gut metagenome | biome: gut microbiome; material: fecal sample | place: Denmark | collected 2008
ATTGTCCGCTACGCATATGGTGCGGATTTTTGTCCGCTTACGCGTATCGCTGGGGGCCCGTGGGAGGAGCCCCGCCATCGTGTTGTTCAGGGCTGCTCTCCTGTTTCTGCAGCCTCTGCTGCATCCTCAATCTCGGCTCCGGCGTCGCCGACTCCACTGTCGCGGCCCGAGGCTTCGGCCGATGCGTCGTTGTAAAGCGCTGCGGCATGACCTCCCGCCCCGGAGTTGCCCGCGCCAGAGCTTTCGACAGCGGACGCCTTGGGCGCATCTTCAGCCGGGCGCCCAGCCCGGTGCTGCCAGGCGTACCAGACGCCGAGGACGATGGCGATGAAGGTGAGCAGGATGAAGGCGATCTTTTGCCAGAGGGGGCTGCTGGGCATGGTGTCCACCTCGGGCACGATGAGGGCCGCCGTGACGTTGTCCGAGTAGCCCTCAGCGCAGTCTGCGGCCTCGTGCACCCAGCGCCTGAGGACGTCGCCGCTGTCGATGTCGAAGCCGTAGGTTTCATCCTGCTGCCAGCGCTCGGGCGGCAACTGGTTCCAGAGACCGTCGCAGCACAGCATGAAGACTTGGTGATAGTGGGATCGGAGGTGGCGGTAGTGAACTTCGACGGGCTCGGCGGCGCCGAGGGCTTGGAGCAGGTGGTTCTGGCAGGGATGGTGCCAGGCCTGCTCTTCGGTGATTTCTCCGGCATCGACCATGGCGCGCACTTCGGAGTCATCGCGGGTGAGGCAACTCCAGCCCTCTTCCTCCGTCCACGTGTAGGCGCGGCAGTCGCCGATGTGGAGGATGTAGACGTCCTGACGGTGCTGGTAATAAAAGACCATGGCGGCACGGCCGTTGCCCTCGCGCCCCTCTTGACGGGCCTCGCGGTAGACAGCGCTGTTCGTCTCCTGCATGAAGGCGGAGAAGTGTGCTTCGGCTTTCTCGGGCTTCAGCCCGTGGCGCAGGCAGCGATCCCAGAAGCTCAGTGCGCAGTCCACGGCGACGCGCGAGGCGAGAGCTCCGGCAACATGACCGCCGGCGCCGTCGGCGATGACGACCATGGCGGTGTCACCTTCGCAGCAGTAGCCGCAGCAATCCTGCTGGTCTTCGCGGTTGCCGCGGCGAGAGGAGACATAGATTTCCCGCCGGGCGCCATGGTTGCCTGTGTCGAGACCGGCGCGCCCCTGAGGTCGATAGTCCGCCAGCGCGCAGGGAAAGGCTCCCTTCGGCGAAAGTTCGCGCAGGTCTTCGCACAACAGGGGCAGCAGTTCGACGGCCGACAATTCGACGTGCGCGGCGAGGGCGAAGGTGAGACAGGTAAGGGCGTCCTGAGCCGGGTGCTGCGTCAGCAGCAGGAGTCGATCTCCGGGCAGAAGCTGCTGCCGACGGCGGGTGAGGATGCGGCAGCCACCGGCGCGGTAGCCGCAGAGGCATGCCTTGCCCGTGCATTCCCACGTCAGGAGACCGTTGCGCAGGGTCACGGCGACGGCGGAGGCATGGTCGGGTAGGTTGGCGCGCGTGAGGGCATCGGCCGGCTCGCAGCCGTGGTGAAGCTGCTCCTCGACGACCTGCCCGAGGACCTCCGCGGCGTGGCGCCGCGCGCCGGGCAGCGCAAGAGCGAGCGCCGTCAGGCTGCCGTCGCCGTTCAGGCAGCAAGCACTGTAGACGGAGTTCTCAGGTAGCTCAATGGAGCCGATGCTTGCACAGAAGAGAGGAGATGAGGCGCTCATGGGAGGCTGGGGGGAAGGAGAATGGGGACGGAGAGGTTGCTGCGGAGGAAACGACAGGCGGACAGGAGCAAGCGGCCGTCCGCTACGAAGGGGGAAGACGGAAGAACCGGAGTGCCTGCGGGGCATCGGCAAGCGCGGCTCTCCGCCTCCTCTGCTGTCGGACATGTGTATTCTACACCTTCTGCGGGAAAAATCACTCTCTTTTTTTCAACAGGCAACAAAATCCGCCGGCGCCGAAGCCGTGCATGGGCAGCAGGCGGTAGGCGGGAAAGTCACAGAGGGCGCTGCGGAAGGCGTTCAGGGAGGGGATGTCGATAGCTTCCCAGCCGGGGATGCGGCGCAGGACGTAGGCCATGACCTTTTCGTTTTCGTCGGGGTCGTAGGTGCAGGTGGTGTAGAGAATATGCCCGCCGGGGCTCACGAGGCCCGCCGCTGCGAGCAGGATGCCTTTCTGTCGCTTGGCGTTGCCGTTGACGGCGGAGGGGCCGAGACAGCCGGGGTTGGCGATGCCCTTGGCCAGAAGCGATTGGCCGCTACACGGGGCATCGATGAGCAGGAGGTCGAAGCGCTCGTCGCGGTCCCGCCACTGGTCGGGCCGAAGCCCGGTGACGGTGACGCAGCCCAGCCCGCACTGTTCGAGATTTTGGCGCAGGATGCCGCGGCGCGAGGGGCTAACTTCGTTGGCTGTGTGCTCAAGGGGCGTCTGGGTGTCTGCGTCGGTATCGCGACTCGGGATCTCGCCGCATTCAGCGCTTTCCTCCGAGAACTTCACGGTCTCGGCTCTTTCTGCGCATGAGGTCGGAGGGCCGGAGAGTGCGGAGGTGGCGATGGCATCGCGACGGGAGCTCTCCTCCGCTTCACCCCTCGGGAGGGCGTCTCGGAAGCGCGCGCAGAGCAGCATGGTCTTGCCGCCGGGAGCCGCGCAGAGATCGAGGCTTCTCCTCGGGCGGGGGACGCAACTGAGCGCGGCGGATTCCCAGCAGGAGGAGAGGTCGAGGATGTAGAAGAGGCCCCTCCTGTAGTCTTCGCAGGCGGCAGGGCGAACGTCGGCGCGGGGAATCAGGACGCGCGGCGGCAGCCAAGGAGCGCCAGTGCTGTCTTCGCAGGGAAAGGGCGGGCGGTAATCGTCTCCGGCAAGGGGGGTGAGCACGATGGCGCGGCGCGAGCAGTTGCCGCTGCGCAGAGCGGCGATGAAGGCCACGCTCTGCTCGGCGGTGAGGCCGAGGCGAGCGCAGAGGCGCGCTTCGGCTTTCGCGGGGGCTGCGGCGTCAGGCGAGTTTTTCATGCCCGGGAGTGAATGAAGAGAACGCGATGGGGGAGGCGGAGGAGGGGGGGGGAGACGAGCTCAAGGAGGATCGGCGGGGGAGGGATGAGTTCGTGGATGAAGCTCTCCTCAGAGTCCCGCCGCGTTGAGAGCGAGGCGCGCGGCCCCGATGAGTCCGGCTTCGTTGCCGAAATGGGCGGGCAGAATGCGCAGCTGCTCGTAGTGACTGGGGTAGAGTTGAGAGCGCAGGTAGCGCCGCAGCGGGGCAAAGAGCAGTTCGCCGGCCTTGGCGACGCCTCCGCCGATGATGAAGGCCTCAGGGTTGAGCACGTAGTGGCAGTTCATGAGGGTGCAGGCGAGTTTGCAGGCAAAGTCATCCCAGATGCGCTGCGCGATGGGGCATCCCGCGAGGGCTTCGCGTTCGAGAGCGAGGGGACTGCACTCATCGATGCTGCGCTCGCGGCCGTCCGCTGCGTAGGCCATCTGGGCGGAGGCTGCCATTTCTCGGTTGCCGATGTAGTCTTCCACGGCGCCGCGGTTGCCGTAGTGACCGACGCGGCCGCGGTAGTCGATGCTCATTTGGCCAATTTCTCCGGCGGCTCCGAGGTGCCCGCGCAGGAGCTGACCGTTGACGATGACGCCGCTGCCGACGCCGGTGCCCAAGGTGAGGCAGACGAGATCGCTCATGCCCTGGCCGGCCCCGAGTTGCCACTCGGCAAAGGCCATGCAGTTGGCGTCGTTGTCGACGGCGGCGGGCAGCCCCGTCAGTTCGCTGAGGCGATCGCGCGCCATGATGTCGTGCCAGCCCGGCACGTTGGTCAGCGAGTCGACGCGACCGGCGCGGTAGTCGACGAAGCCGGGCAGCCCCATGCCGACGGCGCAAGCGCTCGGGCAGAGCTCCCGCAGCTCGCGAACGCGCGCGGCGACGGCTTCGAGGATGGCCTCGGGGGAGGCGTACTCCGCCGTGGGCAGAGGATCGGCTTTGTGCAGGATGTTTGCGCCCTGCACGACGGCGAATTTGATGGAGGTGCCGCCCATGTCAACGCCGATGGACGGGGGGAGGGGTGCGTGAGTTGTCGTCATGAGACCGTGTGTTGGGGGATGTGAAAACGAAGGTTGTGGTATTGTTGGAGAAGACGCATCGGGGCTTCGCGAAGCCGTGCGGCGCGGTGGGGGCTCGCTACCGAGCTTGGAATTTGCGGTCGAGTTCGCTGAGAGAAAAGGGAACGAGGGTGGGTCTGCCGGTAGGGGTGCAGTAGGGAATCTCGCAGCGCAGCAGGTCGACGAGCAGAGGCATGGGCTGGCCGATCCAGATGTCCATGTCTTCCTGCATGGCGTACTGGTGCGCGAGCTGCGTGGCGAAGGGCTCGAAGGGGTTGCGGCTGCGGCGCGTCCGGCCTTCACCGCGCGCGTACCAGGCGATGAGTTCGTCGATGAAGGCCTCCGTGTCATCCAGCGGCAAGAGGGCGGGAATGGCCTCAACGCGCAGGGTCCTCTGGCCGAAGAGGCTCACGATGAAGCCGGAGCGTTCGAAATGAGGAAGGAGTTGCTGCACGACGCCCCAGTCTCGGGCATCGGGCTCCAGCATGATGGGGTGCAGCAGGCGCTGCGAGGTGAGCGGTCGGCGGTGCGATTCCAGCAGGCGCTCAAAGATGATGCGCTCGCGCGCGGCCGTCGGGCTCATGAGGACGAGGCCCTCGGTGTTCTCATAGAGCAGGTAGCGGCCGTGCAGACAGCCGATGTAGCGGAAGCGCGGCAGCACGTCCGACGCATACGAGGCGCCCATCGGGAGAGCCGAGAAAGAGCCTGGGTCAGAGGGAAAGGAAGATGCGGTGTCACGCACCCTGCCCTCGCGGCTGTCGCTGCCGTACCCATCGTGGCGCGCCGCGCCGGCGACTCCGGGAGCTGAAGCTGCGCTTCGCGGCTCAAACGAGCGCGGGCTGCACGGAGTCGCTCCCCCTGCTGCCGCAGCGGACTGAGCCTCCCCGGCCGAGACGCTCGGGGTGGCGGAGTCGGCCGACGGGGTTCCGAGGCCCTGACCCCCTGCTCCGCCCCGGCCTTGGAGCGACGGCATGCGATCCCCCGCATCCCCGCCTGCCGCCGACTGTTGAGAGCCGACCCCGCGGCCCGAGTCGGCGGTGAAGACTTCGCTCGGGGTGAGTGCAGCACTCCCGCCGGGCTGCAGGGGCAGATGCTGCTGACGAGGCTGAATGAGGGATTGCAGGACGAGGCGCGTGGTGAGCGTGGGGGAGTTTCCCGAGGATGTCCCGGTAGCGGCTGTGTCGATGCGCGGAGACAGAGTCGGCCCCGTGGGCGGCCGCGTCGCCGAACTTGCCCCCGGCGGGGTGTTGAGCGCCATTTCACCCCGTGCTTGGGCAGCCAGCGTCGAGCCGACGGCCCCGAGCACGGCCAGCGTGATGTCGGAGGGGCGGCGGAAGCGCACCTCGCGCTTGGCCGGGTGCACGTTGACGTCGACAAGCCCGGGGTCAACCTCAAGGTAGAGAAAGAGGGAGGGGTGCAGTCCCGTGGGGAAACCGCCGTATCCGTCTCGAATGGCGCGCGTGATGATTTTGTCTTCGATTGGCCTGCCGTTGAGGAAGATGTACTGCATTCGGCGGTTGCGCCGCGCCTCGCTCAGGGGCATCAGGTAGCCGCTGACGCGCACGCCGGGGCCCTGATACGGCTGCATGGGGATGAGGCGCTCGGCCTGCTCTCTCCCGATGAAGCCCGCGATGCGCTGCCGAAGGTCTCCGGTGGCGGGGAGGTCGAGGCTCAGCGCGCCGTCCTTCACCAGCACGAAGCGCAGCTGCGGGTAGGCGAGAGCGTGCAGCCGCAGCTGGTGCTCAATGTGGCCGGCCTCCGTCTCCTCACTTTTGAGGAATTTGCGGCGCACGGGGGTGTTGTAGAAGAGGTCGCTGATGCTGATCTCCGTACCGGGGGCACAGCCGGTGCTGCTGATCTCCGGCTCGGCGCCGCCGTCGCTGCGCACTTCAATGCCCTCGATATCCTCGGCTCGGCGCGTGCGGAGCAGGAGTCGAGAGACCGAAGCGATGCTCGGCAGAGCTTCCCCGCGGAAGCCGAGCTGGTGAATATCGAAGAGATCCTCCGCGCAACGCAGCTTGCTGGTGGCGTGCCGCCGCAGGCAGAGCTCCGCGTCGATTCGACTCATGCCGCAGCCGTCATCCGTCACCTTGATGAGCGCGATGCCTCCGCGGCGGATCTCCACGCGGATGCAGCGAGCCCCGGCATCAATGCTGTTCTCCACCAGCTCCTTGAGCACGGAAGAGGGACGCTCCACCACCTCGCCCGCCGCGACCTGGCTGGCGAGCACGTCATCCATCTGGTGAATCTTCTGTTCGGGGGGCTGCTCCATCGCTGCAACGGCCTCACTCTACCACGGGTGCGGCGCTGCGTCAATCTCACATTATCCCGCGGTGGCGCCCGAGAACACCCGCGACTGCGCTCATGAGCACCACCGCCGAGGCCTCCGATGGGGGCATTCCCTCAGCCTGACGCCGCCGACCGAGCCCACCGGAACCGCAAGACAGAACACCCCGGACCCGAGAGGGGAAAGCCGACGAGCACGCACCGGCCCGATGCTCGGGTTTTGCTCACCTGCGCGGCATCTCCACACCCTCGGCCTACACCCCGGGTTGCGTTCGACATCCGCTGCCGTGTTCAGGGGTGCAGAAAAGGGGAAATGACACAGAAAGACGCGTCTTGTGCTCGCCTTCGCCGCCGGCCTCGTGTATAATGTCGCGCGTGAAGAAATGCCAAATTTGCGGCAAGCCCGCCACCATGTTCCTGACGCAAATCGTCAACGGGCAGGTTACCGAGCTAGCCTTCTGTGAGGAGTGTGCTCGGGCCAAGGGTTTGTTTGACCCCCAAGCACTGACCTTCGCGGAGAAATTCTTCCCCGAGAAGTTCAAGGAGCGCATCAACAACCTCGTGCGCGAGCTGGGAGAAGGCGCAGGCACCGCCCGTCAGAAACCTGCCCCCCTGCCCCCTTCCGCCAACCTGCTCACGGAGTGCCCCGTCTGCCACTTCACGCTCGAAAATTATCGACGCACCGAGCGCCTCGGCTGCCCGGACTGCTACCGCGTCTTCGCCCAAGAGCTCTTTGCCGATCCCTCCGTCGAGATGCCGGCCGATGAGCCCTCCGTCGGCGAAAAGAGCAGCGACGGAGCCTCTCCGGCGCTGACGCGCAAGCAACTGGAAGCCGAGCTCGCCCGCGCGGTCGAACGCGAGGACTACGAAACGGCAGCCCGCCTCCGCGACCAACTCAACAATCTTCGCTGATGACATCCCCCGCCCCCTCCACCTCTTCGCATCCCTGCTTCGAGCGCTCCCGAGACAACATCCCCGCTTGGCTCTCGCGGCTCGACAAGGATGACGATATGTGCCTCGGCTCGGTGGTGCGCCTCGTGCGCAACCTGCCCGACAGCCCCTTCCCAGGATGGAGCACGGAGAACTCGCGCCGCGAGGTCTTCGAACGCCTGGCCGGCACCCTCTGCGAAATCGACGAGCTCGGCATCTCTGATGTCTCCGAGTTCACCGAGATGTGCGATCTGAGCTTTCGCGAGCGCCGCATCATGCTGGAGCGCAAGATCATCACCCCCTGCATGGCCGCCCGGCAAAAGGGCTGCTACGTCGCCGTGAACCGCCAGGCAACCGTCTGCGTGATGATCAACGAAGAAGAGAACCTCGTCATCCACTTCATGGGCCGCGGATCACTCGCCGCCCGCAACTGCAAGAGAGCCGCAGCCGTGGCCTCGGCTCTGGACGCCCGCTTCAGCTTCGCCAAGCAGGAGAAGCTGGGCTACCTCGTGAGCAATCCGCAGGAGGTCGGCGACGGCATGCAGTTTTACCAAATCCTGCATCTGCCGGCGCTGGCGCTCTCCGGCATGATTGAACCGAGCAGCCGCGCCGCGGAAAAACTGCAGTGCACCCTCACGCCTCTCTTTGCCCGCGATGCGAATGACGGAGAGGACGACGCCCATTGCTTCCTGCTCTGCGCGTCGCCTGCCCCGCTCGGCACCTTTGCCCAGCAGGCACAGGCCATTCTCGGCCTCAGCCATGAGCTCGAGCGCCGCGAGCTGCAGATGCGCTACAAGCTGACCCAGCGGGTGGACTCGCCCCTCGTGGACCAGATCTGCCGCAGCTACGCGATTCTCAGCTACGCGCACCTCTTGAGCTACAAGGAAATGAAGATGCACATCTCCATCATGCTCCTCGCGTTGAGCATCGGCATCATCACGGCCTATGATCCTCGCTCCACGCAACAGGCCAAGAATCATATCGCGGCCGACCTGTGCCGGCTTTCGCCCGGCTGCATCGGGCATTCGGGCCGCGACGACGTCGGCGAAGGCAGCAGCGAAGCGCCCGAAAGCAACAATCAAACGGATTCTGAAGAGGAGGATCTGCACGAGGTCCCCGAAGAGGCCGTGCGTGCCGTCTGCATCCGCGGCACGCTGGGACACCCGCCTCTCATCATTTCACCCATCTATTCTTTCTGATATCATCCATGAATAACTTTTCACCCCGAGCTCAGCAAATCCTCGGCAACGCGCGCGCCGAAGCAGCGCGCCTGCACCACCAGTACATCGGCACCGAGCACGTTCTGCTCGGTATGCTCCGGCTGGGGCAAGGCGTCGCCATCGCCGTGCTGGAGAAGCTCGGCGTCAATCTCGCCGAGCTTGCCTCACGGCTGGAAAGCAGCCTCGTCCCCGGCACCTCAGGCGAGCCCGAGAACGCACTTCCCTTCACCCCGCGCGTGCGCAAACTGCTGGTGACCGCCGGTACGGAAGCCGCCAAGCTTCAACACGGCTACGTCGGCAGTGAGCACCTGCTGCTCGCCATGCTCAGCGACACGGACGGCCTTGCCCTGCACGCCCTCAACGACTCCGGCGTCACCTACCGCGAAGCCCTGCGTGCCGTTACGGAAACACTGGCGACGCAGTACGACAACAGCGACGCCTCCGACGACGGCAAGGACGGTTCCGCGCCCTACGACGACGATCACGGCGAGGAGCGCCCCGATGACGAAGAGGAAGACGCCAACGCCTTCCTGCACGCCTCGTCGGGCTCCCGCTCCCGCGGCGGCAACGGCGAGCGCAGCCGCACGCCGGCGCTTCAGGCCTTCGGCCGCGACCTCACCGAGCGCGCGCGCAAGGGCGAGCTCGATCCCGTCATCGGCCGCAAGGCCGAGATGGAGCGCGTCATCCAGATCCTCTGCCGCCGCACCAAAAACAACCCCGTGCTGCTCGGCGAGGCCGGCGTCGGCAAGACAGCCATCGTCGAAGGCCTCGCTCAGCAGATTGTCAGCGGCGAAGTGCCGGAGTTCCTGCTCGGCAAAAAGCTCATCTCGCTGGATCTGGCGCTGATGGTGGCCGGCACCAAGTATCGCGGCCAGTTTGAGGAGCGACTCAAGGCCGTGATGGACGAGATTCGACGCGAGAAAAACATCATTCTGTTCATCGACGAGATGCACACGCTCATCGGCGCCGGCTCCGCCGAGGGAACGATGGATGCCTCGAACATCATCAAACCTGCCCTCTCCCGCGGCGAGCTTCAGGCCATCGGCGCGACCACGCTCAACGAGTACCGCAAGCACATCGAGAAGGACGCCGCCTTCGAGCGTCGCTTCCAGCAGGTGCAGGTGGGCGAGCCCTCCGTGGAGGACACGATCCGCATCCTGCGCGGCGTCGCCCCGCGCTATGAAGAGCACCACCACGTGCACTACACGCCCAAGGCCCTCGAAGCGGCCGCGGCCCTCTCCAAGCGCTATCTGACCGGGCGCTTCCTGCCCGACAAGGCCATCGACCTCATGGACGAAGCCGGCTCCCGCCTCTGCGTCGCGCGCATGACGCGCCCCGAAGACATCAAGGCCACCGAGCACGAGTGCCGAGAGCTGGAGAAAGAGAAGGCCGAAGCCGTCGCGTCGCAGGACTTCGAGCAGGCCGCCCGCCTTCGCGACCGCATCGCCGAGCTTCACACGCAGCTCAAGCTGCGCGTGGATGACTGGCACCGCAGCATGAACAGCTCCTACATCGACGTCGATGAAGAGGACATCATGACGGTCATCTCGAAGTGGACGGGCATCCCCCTGTCCCGCATGGAGGAGAAAGAGGCGGAGAAGCTCCTGCGCATGGAGGACGAGCTCAAGAGCAAAGTCATCGGTCAGGATATCGCCTGCTCGGCCATCGCGCGCGCCCTGCGACGCAGCCGAGCGGACATCAAGGACCCGCGCCGCCCGATCGGCTCCTTCCTCTTCATGGGGCCGACGGGCGTCGGCAAGACCTATCTCGCCCGCAACCTCGCTGAAATCATGTTCGGCACGTCCGACGCCCTCATCCAAGTCGACATGAGCGAGTACATGGAGAAGTTCAGCACGAGCCGACTGATCGGCTCGCCTCCCGGCTACGTCGGGCACGACGAGGGCGGCCAGCTCACGGAGCAAGTGCGCCGCCGCCCCTACGCCGTCATCCTCTTTGACGAGGTTGAAAAGGCCCACCCGGATGTGATGAACCTGCTGCTGCAGGTGCTGGAGGAAGGCTGCATGACGGACTCCCTCGGCCGCAAGGTCAGCTTCAGCAACACCATCATCATCCTCACCTCCAACGTCGGCGCCAGCCTCGCCGCGCGACAGGGGACGATGGGCTTCGGCGCCATGAGCTCGGAGACGGCGGACTACGAGACGATGAAGGAGCGCATCACGGAGGCAGCCAAGCAGCACTTCCGCCCCGAATTCATCAACCGCTTCGACGAGCTGATCGTCTTCCGCATGCTGGAACGCGCGGACCTCGAAAAGATCGTGCGTCTCGAGGCCCAAAAGCTCATCGGCCGCCTGGCTCACAAGCAGATCGACCTCAAGCTCTCACCCGAAGTCGTCAGCATGCTGGTGGACAAAGGCTATGACCCGCAGTACGGCGCGCGCCCGATGCGCCGCGCCATCGAGCGCCTGCTCGAAGACCCGATTGCCGAGGCCATCCTGCGCGGCGACCTGAGCGCCGGGCACCACTCGCGCGCCATCCGCCCGGAGGGAACGGAGGAAATCGCCTTCCGCGAAGAGCCACCGATGCCCCCCGAGCAGGCCCCTGAGCCACCCGTAGAGCCAAACTGCGGCGAAAGCCCGGAGACGCCCGCCGCAACGGCCTCACCCGAGAGCAACCCGTGCACGGAAACATCTGCCGGATCAGTCGCCCCTGCCCCCGCGGTCGAAACTGCCGCTTCAGCCGCTTCTGCTGCATCTGCCTCAACGGCAGAGACGGCCGGTGAGGACGCCCATCCTGAAGACGACGGAGTCGACACCAACGACCACAAGGGCTCCCTGCCCGACGACAGCGCGCCTGTGCAGAACTCAGCAGCTCTTGGAATGGCCGAGCCCGGCAGCGAAGCCCCGTCTGACGAGGGCGTGCTGCGCCTCAGCTCGGCCCCGGAGGAGAAGCCGCGCACAACGCGCCGCCGCCGCAAGAGCGAGGCCTCGGGCGACCGCCCCAAAACGCCCCGCAAGCGCAAGGGCGGTGACAACACTCAGCCCGGCACCGACTCCCCCGAGCGCCAGGATTGAGCCCGACGTATGCTTCCGGCTGGGGCGGCGCTGAGTTCATCCCCGGCAAAGCCCCGTACCACCCCTCCCCCGCTTTCCACTCGACCGGCCAGCGATTCCCCCGCAGGCCGGTCGAACTGTCTTTCCGCATCGTCCACCCACGATCCGTGAATCCGCGTACATGGGTCTGATCGCCACCTCTCAGTAGGGAAAAACCGATCTCCCGCGAAACTTGTTGGATGATGCAATGTGACGCACACTACCCCGCGGTGAAGCAAAAAAAACGCCGGTGCATCAGCACCGGCGTAGACAGCCGAAACGGCATACGCGCAGGAGAGCTCTCCCTGAAAGCAGCCGGAGCAGATTTTCTCCGCCCCCTCTTTACTCTTCGTCGCCTTCGAGGATGTCATCCTGAGCGTCAAACTCCTCGGACTCGGTATCGAAGTTCTCGTCCTCGTATTTCTTGAATTTCTTGACGCGCTGAGCGGCCGGAAGCGGCGTGAGCACCATGGTGACGGTGTTGCCTGCCAGCTTGGCTGGCTGGTCAACCTTGCCCATGGTCTTCATGTCTTCGACGACTTTGGCCATGACTTCGAGCCCGAGCTCTTTATGGGCGTTTTCACGGTTGCGGAAGCGCAGCTGGAAGCGCACCTTGTGCCCGTGGTCGAGGAACTGCTCCGTGCGCCCCATCTTGACGTTGTAGTCGTTGACATCCGTGCCGACGCGCAGCTTGATCTCCTTCATGCGCGTGGCCTTGGCTTTATTGCTCTTCTGGAGCTTTGCCTGCTGGTACTTGAACTTGCCGTAGTCAATAAGGCGGCAGACGGGAGGATCGGCGTTGGGCGCAATCTCGACAAGATCCAAGCCGATTTCCTTGGCTTTGGAGAGAGCGTCACGCGTGGGCATCACGCCCAGCTGGTCTCCATTGGCGGTGACGACGCGCACGCGGGGTGCGCGGATGCGGTCGTTGACGCGGATGGACGGGGTCTTGCCGTTGTGATCGCGGCGGTTCCGACCGTGGTTATTGTTGTTTTTCTGCGGGGTAGGCACGTGTGTTGTGTTGTTGGGTCTGTCTTGCTCCCCGGCGGCTGCGCTGTCGCGCGCTGCCGGGGTGAGAGGAGTGCACGTCAGTTTTGCGAGGCTGACTCGGGCTGCTGCGGAGCCATGGCCGGAGCAATGAGTCGTTTTTCAATTTCCTGCACGATGTTGCTGACAAAGTCGTCGACGCTCATGGTACCGATGACGTCGAGGTCGCGGTGGCGCACGGAGACAAGGCCTTGCTCTGCCTCGCGGTGGCCGACGACGAGCATGTAGGGAACGCGGTCGAGACGGGCGTTGCGGATCTTGGCCCCGATCTTGTCGGGATCGGCATCGAGCTTGACACGCACGCCGCGATTGGCCAACTTGTCATAGACCTCGCGGGCGAAGTCCGCCACCTTATCCGAAATGGGCAGCACGCGCACCTGCTCGGGGGCAAGCCAAGTCGGGAACTTGCCGGCGAAGTGCTCGATGAGCAAGCCGGTGAAGCGCTCCATGGAGCCGAAGGGCGCGCGGTGAATCATGACGGGACGATGCGGCTTGTTGTCGGCGCCGGTGTAGGTGAGCTCGAAGCGCTCGGGCAGGTTGTAGTCCACCTGCACGGTGCCCAGCTGCCAGTCGCGGCCGATGACGTCGCGCACGATGAAGTCAATCTTGGGGCCGTAGAAGGCAGCCTCATTCTCGGCTTCGGTGAACTCAAAACCGTTCTCCTGGAGCACCTCGCGGAGAGCCTGCTCGGAGAGCTGCCAGTTCTCGAGGCTGCCGACGTACTTCGGATCCTTGAACTCCTTGTCGCGCAGCGAGAGACGCACGCGGTAGTCGTTCATCTGGAGCGTGCCGAGGATGTGCTTGACGATGCCGATGCACTGCTGCACCTCTTGCTTGATCTGATCGGGGCGGCAGAAGATGTGAGCATCATCCTGCGTGAAGCCGCGCACACGCGTCATGCCGCCCAGCTCGCCGCTCTGCTCCCAGCGGTAGACGGTGCCGAACTCGGCCAGACGCACGGGCAGATCGCGGTAGGAGTGCGGGTCGCTGGCGTAGATGCGGATGTGGTGCGGGCAGTTCATGGGCTTGAGCATGAAGCCGCTGATGGTCTTGGAGTCCAGCGCGTTGAAAAGATCCGCGCAACTGGCATTCTCGTCGCGCAGCTTGCGGAAGTCGTCCGGATCGGGAATCGGCGGGAACTGGCTCTCCTTGTAGTGATCCCAGTGGCCGCTGGTCATGTAGAGATCGAGCTTGCCGATGTTGGGCGTGTAGACCTGCGAATAGCCGATGCGGTCGAGCTCTTCGGTGATGAAGTCCTGAAGCTCGCGGCGGATGATAGCGCCCTTGGGCTTCCAGAGGATGAGGCCCTGCCCAACCATCTCGTCGATGGTGAAGAGGCCCATCTCTCGACCGAGCTTGCGGTGGTCGCGCTTGCGCGCTTCCTCGAGGCGGGCGAGGTGCTCGTCAAGCTGGGTTCGGTTCGGGAAGCAGGTGCCGTAGACTCGCTGAAGGCGCGGGCCGCTCGCGTCGCCCTGATAGTAGGCCGACGCGACGCTCATGATCTTGAAAGCCTTGCAGTTGCCGGTACGCGCGACGTGGGGGCCGGCGCAGAGGTCTGTGAAGTCGCCGTTGCGGTAGATGGAGATCTCTTCATCCTCCGGGATGCGGTTGAGCAGGTCGACCTTGAATTTGGAGGGGACGCTGCGCGGGCCGACGGAGCCGAGCTCACCGCGCTGAGCCATCTCCATGGCCTCGGCGCGGGTGACTGTCGTTCGAACGAAGGGCTGGTTTTCCTTGACGACCTTCTTCATCTCTTCTTCAATGAGAGCAAACTCATCGGATGAGATGTTATGGTCGAGCTCGATATCGTAGTAGAACCCGTTTTCCACGGCGGGCCCTGCCGCCAGCTGAGCCTCCGGCCAGAGTCTGCAGATGGCCGTGGCGCACACGTGGGCGCAGGAGTGCCTGAGGCGCTCCAAGTCACTGGCCTGATTGCGTTCTTCCAGAGTCTTTCGTTCTTTACTTTCAGACATAAGTTGCTTGGTGAGCCCCTACTATCCTATCTTTTCCGCGAGAATTCAAGCTTAATCAGCATTTCGTGCCAAAAAGAGTCACTTTTTGCCACTTTTTTTGCAGCGGTATCCGGGTAGGCCGTGCAAGCGGGCTCGACGGTGAGTCCTCCACGCATTGAGGCGGAGCTTGAGGCGGCGGCAAGGGCTCATCAGTCGATAAAAAATGCCGCTGAGTCCTTGCAATGGAGAGGGATGCCCGGTGCGTCGATCCTCCGGAACGGAGCGGTGCGATGTATCAATATCGGAACCCAGGTCTTGCTGGCGGAAGAGGACAGGCCAGACAACGCAGGAGGCAACTCCGGCGAGGCTTCGCATCCAGTCGCGGCAGAAGTTGTCAACGGCCCGATAGCGAGCGACCCAAGACCATACGTTACGCTCATCGGGCAGATGAGGCAGCAAGCGGCGGCAGACGTCGTCGCTCACGATGTAGGAGTGACAGGCCAGCACACCCTCAACTTCCCAGAGCTCGCCGTGCGCCGTGCGTTTCAACAGTCGACCTCGAGGAGCCTCCCCATGATAGCCGAGGTAAAGATAGGCGTTATCGGGTGTGCAGCGGAGCATCTCTGCGATGTCGGGGAGGATGTCTGCTGAGCTCAGCTCGATATCATCCTCGCAGATGAGGACGCGCTTCCACCCGTTTTGCAAAACGGCCTCCATGGCTCGGCGGTGCGACAGTGCGCAGCCGGCAACTCCCGCCCAAGAGCTGGCGCGAGCTCCGGTGCTCTCTCGAAACCACGGGCGATCGCCGTAGCCGGGGAGCTCGGTTCCCCGCACTGCTGCTATGCGGTGCAGCTTCTCCGGGGGAAAGATTGACCCCAGTTGCATTTGAAAGGCATCCCAGCGATCCGGGCGTGCATCGAGATTGATGACGAGAACGGCGTCGAGCCCCCCCCAGCAGGCTGCCGGGCAGCTTTGCTTGTCGATCTGAGCATCAATGCGGTTCATCGTCGGGAGGATGAAGAAAAGGGGTTATTCGGGGCTAGCGTTGAGACGGCCGTAGTCATCGTCCACGCGCTCAATATCATCTTCGCTGAGCAGGGAACCGTGTTGAAGCTCCATCACGACGGCCGGTACGGCGCCCTCATTCGCAATGCGGTGAATCGTTCCGGCCGGGATGTCGACGCTCTGCCCGGTGCAGAGACATAGTTCCTTCTGCCCGACGAGCACGAAGACTTCCCCGTCGGCGACGACCCAGTGCTCGGCACGGTGCCGATGGCGCTGTAGAGAGAGGCGCTTCCCCGGCAAAACTTCAATGCGCTTGAGCACGGAGTGGGGAAAGACCTCGAGGACGCGCCATGATCCCCATGGGCGCTGAGAGAAGTCCCCGGCCTGATATTGGTAGCTGTTGTCCATGAATTACTTGTTAATCTGCTTCCTGATCGATGTGGTGGATCGGACCGGTAGAGAGCCGTGCGGCGTGCGCGTACTGACGACGTAGCGAATGCCTTTGGACTCGACAAAAGCTCTTTTCTCGTCGCTGGTTCCGTCGGCATTGACGAAAAAGATGTCCGGCTTCACTTCGTCAAGCAGAGGGGCGAAATCGAGGATCTTCCCGGTATCGGGGCCGATGTAGACCTTGGTGACGTAGCGGATGGCTTCGAGAATATATTTACGCTCCTGCTCACTGTAGAGCGTAGGGCGATTCTTGAGCGCCATCACGGTGGCGTCCGAGCCGATCGAGACGTAGACGTCTCCGTAGGAAGCGGCCTCTTCCAGAAAGGCAATGTGCCCGCTGTGCAGCACGTCGAAACAACCGGAAACAAATACTTTTGGCATAAAGGGATTACTTGATCACGCCCCGCTCGCGGAGTCTGTTGAGATATTTGGGTTCCCAAGGTACGGGCTCGTCTTTTCCGAAGGTCCGACAGTAAGGCTCGATGGGGTAGAGGTCAAGGCAGCTTTCGAGGGCGGCCTCGCGAGCCTCCGGCGTTTCAAAGAGGTAGAGGGCATAGCCGCCGTGACCGCCGCCGCAGTACTTCATCGCGAGGCTGTCACCGATTTCTGGCAGGGGCGACATTCCTTCATCCAACTGCAGATGATAGCTCATCTGCACGGCAACTGCCAGTGTGGTGATGTCCTGCTGCATGACACCCATACGGGCGACACGCCCGGCACGGGCGATGCGCATGAAATTGCGATTCAGCGAAGCGAGTCCCGGCGTATTGTGGTGCACGCGCGTATCGTAGACGGCCATGCGACCGCGGAGAAAGTCGCCGGTGTTCTTGAATTCGAGCACCGGGTAATCTCCCGACTTCCAGACGCAGGCTCCCGTCTCCGCAATGACGGCCGGATCCTGCCAGCCGACACCGAGGCCGAGCTCCGATCGCACGGGATCCCAGCCGTTGAGCACGCTCCAACCGCCGCTGCCGCCCAGCCCGGCGCCTTGGCGGTAGAGCCACTCCTTGAGGGAGACGGTGGGCGAGATGGCGCAGTTAACAATGTACTCCCCCGGTATGGCATAGGCGGGAACGTCAAGCCAGCCGCCGGCGAAATCCACTCGGAGCGGCGCATGCGTGGGTGCCTTGATGCGATCGAGCACCTCGCTGCTGGTGGTGGGCTTCCCCGCCGGCAAGCGCTTTTCCAGCACGACGAATTCGGCACCGCAGTCCCCGCAGAGGGCCCGCTTGGCGTCGGTGTAGAGATCGTCCGTCGTAACGGCGAGCACCTGAGCCCCCGAGGCCCGGAAGGCCGATTCAAAGCAGAGCGCCTCGTTATCATCGGTGGAGAGGACGACCTCATCGACCACATTGAGGGCATTCAGCACAGCCAATTTATCGGAGTCCGCCAGAGCAGACTTGCGGCCGAACAGCTTCCAGAGCAGGTCGGCAGGAGGGAAGGAGACGATGAGGTAGTCCCCCAGCGCCCGAGCATCTTCAAAGAAGCAGATGTGCCCCGCGTGCAGGAGGTTGAATGCGCCGGAGACAAAGACTTTTTTCATGATGTAATTAACAAACAGCTAGGAGTTCCCTTCCGCAGCTCAGCGCTCGAGGCCAAGCCAGCGGTAAAAACGGTTGCCGATCGTTCGTCTCGGGTGTGCAATAGCCGAGATCACGCTTTGCGACTTTTGGCTCATCATGCAATCCGACACCTTGGGCAGTAGGAAAAGGGCAAGTTGCGCGAGCAAAATCCTCGCGAGAGAAACACCGGGCTGTAACAGGAGGCCCTTTTTCGCCTCGCGATACCCCCTGAAGACCGCCAGAAGCCCCCCGGCACAGGCCGCAGTCGCCGCGGCGGTCTTCAGCGGAAACCCGATGGAATCGGCTGCGCCGCGAACACAGGTTTGCACGGCCCCCGCCGCCTCAAGAGCCGCTACGCGCGACGAAGCAAGGCGCATCAGGAGTTCGTCTTTTCTCTGATGAGGATTTTCACACATTGCCAGTCATTGTGGAGTTCGCGGCACGTTTCCGGGGCCAGGGGCGAAGATTTCATCCGAAGAGCCATGATGAAAAAGACCAAAGCGAGCAGAACGTGAAAGCCCAGAGGCAGCAGCAGCGCAGGGAGGTATCCCCAGAGCGAGCCCAGCCAACAGCAGAGCAGCACCCAAGCGAGGGCGTAGGCCGGCACCGCGCAGCAAAAGCCCAGAGCTAAGAGTAGCAGGCGGCGGCGCTGCACACCAAGGTACTCGCGCAGTTCAAGCGAAAAAAGTCCGGCGAGAGCTCCCGCGTGGATGCGGAGTTGGTCAAACACCTCTCCGGCGTCCCGCCGCAGGGTGTCGCGGCGCTGGCGCCACAGCGCCAGCGCCCCCCCGGCGCATAGCTTGGACAAGATTCCCATGAGTGCAACGCGCGTTGGATAGACAACTCAGCGACTGCCTCGACCGAGCAACAGGCCGAGGATCAAGCCGACACCCAAAGCCCCCAGAACGGAGGGCGTCGGGTTCCGGCGCACATAATGCTCACCGGCCTCGTGCAAATCTCGGGCCTTCGAGCAGGTCACCGTCCAGCCATCATTGATCTGGCGGCGTGCGTTCTTCGTGTATTCGCACACGTCATCCAGCCTAGAGCCGGCAGCACGGCGAATGCGCTGGTACTGCTCCATGGCAAAGCGGCGGGCCGCAGCGAGGCGGTTGCTCGAATCGGCACCGGTGACGGGCTCTACGGCAGGGACCTCATTCTCGATCGTTTTTTCGTTGGTATCCATAAGAGTGATTCAGGGTTCAGGCAGCGGTCGGGCGCCCGCACGACTACCGCCTCTTGGCACATTAAAGCACATTCCGAAACGGAACGCAAGCACGCATGGTGCCTACTGATCGTTTTTCTCCAACCGTTCGGCGAACAAATGGACAAGCTATCGACTCCATCGCGGAGACTCTCCTGCTCTCCTGTTCATTCTCCCGCAGTTGTCTTTGCACAAGAAGTCAGCTCGGCCTAGGTTTGGCCCGTGGGCGCAAAATGTGCCGAGATAAAAACGCTGAAGGATTGTTCGCTTACCGGCATCTGCTGGAACGCACGTATTGCGCTCTTAGGTCACTCCTATCGACAACTCCGCACGCCACAATGGCATCCTCAATAATCTTCAATGCGCAGGGACTCTGATCAAAATGAAGCTTGCCATGACGTCGCAAAAAAGGTAGCATCAGAGGCGCGCCGGTGCGCTTCCCGTTTTTCCTCTGTCCTTGCACTTATCCTTCTCCCCTCAGGGAACCTTTCGCGATGAGCCAAACTCTTCCCACGATACGCCTCTGCACCGCGGACATGCCGTCCGACGCGCGTGACCCGCACAGCTTCTTGCCGGATCTCGATCAGGTCTGCAACCCCGTGATTGACGAGAGAAACCCGCAACTCATTATCTACTCCTGCTTTTCCCGCAACTTCCGGCGCCTTCCTGAAACGGCCAGACGCCTTTTCATCTGTCTGGAGAACGTGCATCCGAACTTTAATGAGTGTGACTATGCTATTGCATGTCAACCCATGACGTTCGGTGATCGCTACCTGCGCGTCGCCCCTTGGGAATACGGCTTCAATCTGGAGGGCATCAACGACCGCGCACCCTTCCTCTCGGAGACTAAGACCCGCTTCTGCAACTTCATCTACTCGAACAACAAGTCTCGCTACATCGGCACCCAAGATCGCCTCAACTTCTGCCGAGAGCTCATGAACTATAAACAGGTGGACTGCCCGGGACGCGTGCTGCACAACATGGAGGCCCCGGAGTTGGACGGGCGCTACACCAACTCTCGCTCCGCGAGCAAAATTGCCTTCACCAGAGCCTACAAGTTCACCATCGCCTGGGAAAACACCTATGGTGAAGGTTACTGCACCGAGAAGCTCATCGAGCCCCTGATGGCTGGCTCCGTCCCCATCTATAAGGGCAGTCTCCCCGAATGCATCAACCCGAAGTCCGTCATCAACGTCGACGACTTTGCCGACACAGCTTCCCTCATTGACTACATTCGCTACTTGGATGAAAACGATGAGGCCTACCGCGCTGTTCTGTCGGAAAAGCCCCTGCTGGACGGCTACAAGCTCAACTGGCGCGAGCGCGTGCGCGACTTCCTGCGCCACATCATCGAGCACATCGATGAACCGCGCTGCCGTGCCCCCTTCCGTCGCGACACCGAGTGGCTCATGCTCAAGGAGGCGGGTTTTCTCGGACGTGCCGGCATGGCCGTGACGCAAGCGCTGAGGCGCCTCGGCAAGCGAAAGAGATGAGATTCCGCGCCTCACGTCTCTCGTTCCGCTTTCCACTCCGTTTCCAACCTGATACAGCTTTTCCGCCCCCCCCCTTCATCCCCGATTCAACTCAACCACCCACCATGAACATACGCTTAAGCCTCATCCTCCTCGCCCTGCTTTCAGCCAACGGCAATGCCTCGTGCTCCGAGCCGGAGCTCCCGGTCATTGTCCGCAATGATTCCCTGTCCGTCTCTCTCTTCAGCGAACTGGCGGATCAGCAGACGGGCAACATGGCCTTCTCTCCGAGTTCGCTGGCCGAGGTGCTGCACCTGCTGGAGCAGGGAGCTGCCGGCGAGACGCTGGCGCTGCTCCGCGAGCACCCCATGGGCTCGCTGCACGTGCGGCACGCCATCAAACCGCTCTCGGCCAATGCCCTCTTCGTTGCTGAAGACGTCAAGCTGAAGCGCGACTTTCCACAGGTGCTGCGCGTGCCTTTTGCCTCGGCTCCCGCTGAAGCCGCAGCCGATATCAACGACTGGTGCGACGAGCACACCAAGGGCACCATTCCCGGCCTGATCTCGGAGGGCTCTTTGCCGAGCTCCACGCGCATGGTGGCGGCCAACGCTCTCTATCTGAAGGAACGCTGGCTGCATCCCTTCCCTGAGGGGCAGACGCAGCCTCACCCCTTTACCCGAGCAGACGGCAGCAAGGTGACGGCCTCCATGATGCAAGCGGATGCCACCCTGGCCGTGGCCGAGGGCAGAGACTGGCAGGCCGTGGCTCTGCCCTACGCCGCGCAGCGCGATGGGGAACCGACCTGCATGGTGGCCATATTGCCCCGAGGCTCTGCCCGCGACTTTGCGGCGCGACTGACGCCGCAGAAGTGGGAGAGCATCCGCGCCGCGCTGGCTGCCGCCCGACCTGAATTCACCCGGGTGAGCCTCCCGGACTTCGAGCTTCGCACGCCGGCCTTCAGCCTGCGCCCGGCGCTGGAGAGAGCCGGCCTGTCGGACATCTTCGCGAGCCGGGCCAATTGGACAGGCTTCAGCGATGAGCCCATGGAACTGGCGGACATCGTGCAGCGCTGCTATGTCCGCGTCGACGAAGAGGGCACGGAGGCCTCTGCAGCCAGCGCAGGGATAATCGTGGAAAGCATGCCGGAGGAGCCGGAACGTGAGCTCCGCTTTAACCGCCCCTTCCTCTGGGTGATCACGGATTTGCGCAGCTCGGCCGCGCCGTACTTCATGGGCCTTGTGCAGGATCCCACCGGGCCGCAAGCGGAACGTCCGTAAACGAAGAGACAGCTCCTGAGGGGCATTTGCGCGGAGGCACGCCCGGAGAGGCTCGCGTTGGCGGGGCACGTGCTCACACGGAGGCTCATGCTCACAAGGAGAGCTCTCTGACTCGGCGCCGCTCAGGGTTTCTTCGAGGAGCTCGTCTTTGCATTCGAGTCTGTGGCACCGGCTGCGCGGAGGATCTGCTCACAGTCCGCACGGCCGAAGAGCTCGGCAGACTTCAGCGCGGTCGAGGGGCCGGACGACAGAGACGTGGGCCGTGTCTTCGTTCTGGCGTTGACATCGGCCCCTTGCGCGATGAGCGCGCGCAGCACGTCGGCGTAACCCACAGAAGCCGCACCGTACAGCGGCGTCCTTCCCGAGCGATTCACGGCATTCACGTCCGCCCCCGCCGTCGCGAGCAGGCGCACAACCTCGACGGACTGCGCCACGGCGGAGGGGTTGCTCGGGCTTGCCCCCTGCTCGGCTGCGGCTCGTGCTTCGGCTCCGTCGGGTTCAATCACGCACACGCAGCCGCGCGCCGCCACCCAGTGCATCGGCGTGGCGCCCAGAGCGTCCTTGGCAGAGGCGTCGGCTCCGGCATCCAGCAGCAGGTGCACGAGGCCCGCATGCCCGCCGGCAGCCGCGCGGTGCAGCGGAGTCTCGCGCAGCAGGCGATCCCGCGCCTGCACATCTGCACCGGCGGCCAGCAGGAACCGCGCGGCCTCAGCATCGCCCGTTCGTGCCGCCTCCAGCAGGCGCTCGGAAAGCGAGGGCTGCGGAGCTGCGGGCACTGCCGCCAGGGCTTCGCCCGCCGCAAAACTGAGGCCTCGCATAGTTTCACCACCCGGTTCGCGAATCCCCGTGAGCATCAGGGCGACCCCGTTGCCCGCGGCTCTTGCTCGCTTCACGCGTTCGACGTTCGCCGCCGAGAAAAAGCGTCGTTCCTGCTCCTTATCGGCACGCCGTGAAACAGACGGGGCTGAGCTCTTCACTTCCGGCTTCTTCGCTGCTGCGGTGCGTTAAAAGCGTCACCGTGTGAGCCTGAGGCTCGATATCGGTTACAGGATAGGTGAAGGCGTCGGGACTCCCGCTGCTCTTGACGTATTTCTGCATCGGGACGCCGTGCAGCGCGCTCTCGGACGGCGAGCCGTCGAAATCCGATGCGTCCAGCTGCCGGCGCTTCTCCGTCTCGGCGTAGTCGAGCACCCCCTCCACTTCAGCATTCAGCCGGTAAAAGGGAGGCATGACAAACCAGTTGCTCACGCGAAGCCGCGGGCGATTCCATGCATCGGTTCCCGTCTCGAAGTGCCCGCTGAAGCAGACGGCAGGGGGCGCGAGGTATTGATCAGCAAAGTCGGGGTTCTGGGCCTGCCACTTCACTCTGAAACTGAGCTCGCAATAGTTCATCTCATCGCGAGGATCCACGAACGCGATACTCACGCAGCGCAGCGCATCTCCGCACCACACCCAGGCCCGTGGCCCGGCCCCTCCGGCGCCATCGTGCCACATGACGGGGTAGAGGTGCTCAACCGTCTGCATTTCCGGCTCCTCATCCTCAGCATGCCGGACGGAAGAGGACGAGGACGGAGAGGCCGCTCGCAAAGCAGCCGTCGACGCAAGTACCGGCTCAGAGCCTCCCCCGGCGATAACGCAGGGTGCGAGCATAGCGGCGGTTGTCAGGAGTCCGAACGAGAAAGTCGAGAGGGTGTGAGCTGAGTTCATGGGGAGCGTTAGGGGGTGTTACAATGGTTGAGGGTTAAATGATAGCTGAGAGTTGAAGTAAGCCGCCTGCGTTCAAGTGCAACGAGGCCGAACGCGTTTCTCCGGATGAAATCCTACACGTTTTTTTCGTTAAGTCGAGCAAAAAACAATCCGCTTCGGGGTTGTGCGGCTACGCCCAAGCGAGCAGTGGTGTACGCACGGCATGCCGGACTCCCGCATCTCTCTGTGGAGAACTCGAAACGGCTGGCGGAAAAGACAACAGGCAGGGGGGGCGGCGAGTGAACTTCGTCATCTCGGATGCCTTTTGGAGAAGGGGAGGAATGATTGCCCGCTCGTCCTTGATGAGGCCAATTGCGCGACGGAGCCCGGGGGAGGGCGCACTTTTTCCTTCCATCGAGTCAGAAATGCTCTATAATGGTCAGCGCAGCACAGCACCTATGCCTCACTCGGAAAACAGAAAACGCAATCAGCCGGGGTTTTTCCGCTCCCTCCGGCAGCGCCTGTTTTCCCGTCGCCGGGTGAGCGATGGAGACGAAGAGGTGCTGCGGGAGTCCATGTTCCCTCATCCCGATGACGAGGACGAGGAGGCCGTGGCGCGCATACGCCCGCGCCGCGGGTTGCTCTCCGGGCTCTGGTTTCGCTTCAACGTGCTGTCCACCGTCGCGCTACTGCTCTTTCTGGGCTTCACGGCGCTGCTGTACTACATCCTGCTCCAGCTCTGGATTCCGCGGGACATGAGCACCATTCCCGGCTATCGCGATCAGACGCCGACGGCCGATCTGCGCGAAAAGCTCCGCCGAGCCGAGGGCACGGAGGTGTCCTTCACCGAGGAGGAGGTCAATCGCTATCTCTCGCAGACCTGCCGTGTGCGCCAGACCGGCATTTTCTCTCTGCTGGCTCATGCCGAGGGTGTGGCGTTCGTCTTTCACGACGGTTACGCCGAAATCATTGTCGACCGCTCGCTGAGCGCCAATCTGCATCAGACCTCAAGCCTCGATCTGCATTTTACCCGCGAGACGGAACACGGGCTCCCGGTGCTCAAGACGCATTTCAACGGCAAGGTGCCTCTGACGAACAAGGTACCGCGCGGCGGGCAAATCGGGGCGGCCGATGTACCCGAGCGCTGCGTGCAGATGCTCCGCTATGCCCTCGATTCTCTCTTAGCCTGTTATCCCGATATTATCGGTATGATTCAGGAGAATAATTATCTGCCGGTGTTCACCCCGGGCAGAGTAACGCTTGTTCCCTTAACCCCCGACAACAACACACCATGAAAAAGAGCCTGCTCCACGCTGCGATCCTCGTGCTGAGCCCCCTGCTGCTCAGCTCCTGCTTCATCCAAGCCGTCGTCGATACCTTCGTGCGCGACGAGTATCCGGGTCAACAGCCGCCCAGTGTCATCCGCGATGTCAACGGTAAGCCTGCCCCCGGCGCCCAGTGGCGCAAGATTGACACCAGCGATTTGCCGCCCTCCAACGCCCTGCGTCAGGAGTCGGCCGGGCGCGCGGCGGACGGCCTGCCCTACGGCATCTCGACGGGCTACAGCAACATTGTGATCTCGCCGTATTACCCGAACTACCCGCTGGACTACACCGGAGTTGAGCCGGGCTCGAAGGTCTGGGACCCGTACACGCGCAAAGCCTTCTACATCAGTCGCACCTACACCTTCAACTGATGGCATGAGCGCCGCCTCTCCCGCTCCCTCTAAACTCCGCTTCTCGGACCGCCTCAGCGCGTGGCTCTGCCGCGCGCTCTGTGCGGTCATGAAGCGCGTACACGTTCGCTCCATTGCCCGCTTCGGCCGTGGCATCGGCTACGTCGTCTGGCTCGCGGCGCCATCGCGCAGACGCATCGTGGCGCGAAACCTACGCATCGTCTGCGACCCGATGCTGCGGGGGGCGGAGCTGAGCCGCATGGTTCGGGCCAACATCGTGCGCACCACGATGAATTTGGCCTGTTCCGTCAAGACGGGGCTGATGAATGAGCGCGAGTTTGCGGAGTCCATCAGCATAGAGGGAGCTGAGTTTTTTGAGCAGTCCGGGATGAACGGGCACACCGTTATCTCCTGCATTCCCCATGCCGGTAACTGGGAGATTCTCGCACGCATCCGCCCCCGCTTCAAGCGGGTGGAGCACTTCGGCTCGATGTACCGCCGCCTGAGCAATCCTCTGCTCGAGAAGATGGTGTACGACGCGCGCACGGGCTATGGCTGCGAGATGTTCAGCAAGGAGGACGGCCTGCGCGCCGTGCTCAAGCTGGCGCGCAATGGAGGCTTGCTCGGGGTGCTCAGCGACCAATTCACTCAAGAGGGCCTCTTTCTGCCCTACTTCGGCAAGGTCACGGGAGTGACTCCCCTGCCCGCCCTGCTCTACAGGCGCTGCCGAGGCAAGGGCAAGCTGATTTCCGTCTTTTCCCGCAACATCGCCCTCGGTAAGTGGCAGGCCGTGCTGGATCGCGAAATCAAGTTGCCCGAAGGCTGCGATGATGAGGCCGCCATCACGCTTGAAATCAACCGGGCCTTGGAGCTCTGCCAAAGAGAGAATATTCTGGACGGTTTCTGGATGCACCATCGTTGGAAGGCCACGCGGTGTTTTGCCCCGGCCCAGTCGGAGGAGGCTCTCCGCCTCGCTCAGGAGAACTACCGCCTGCCCTTCCGCATCATTGTCTGTCTTCCCGAGCAAGCTGAGGAGGCGCTGGCGGTGCTGCCGATGCTGCGGGAGCTCAAGCACTCGCGCGGCGATGCGCAGGTGATTCTCATCAGCACGGAAGAGCAGAAAGGCTTCTGGGAACAGCAGCGCGACTGCGTGGATCGCATCGTCACCGGCGATGGCGCGGAGTCCGCCGGTGCTCAGCTTGAAGCGGACGATCTCTATCGTGACGGCCCCTACGATTATCTCTTCATGTTCAGCGGGAGCGTCTCGATCTTCAAGAGTCTGAAACGCCACTTCCCCCTCTACATCAGCGGATTCCGTGACAATCCCCTCTCCGCGAAGTTCCGCACGCGCTTTCCACGTCTGCCCTGGGGTCCTCTGCCCTGTATGGAAGAGGATTACCTGCGCCTGCTGGAGAAGCAGCACGATTTGAAGGTGAATCGCGCACGGGCTCTTGCTCCCATCGCCACGGCGGCAGAAGCGCGCGGCCCTCGCTGCTACATTGCGCCCTTCTCGGGCCTCGGAGAGGCCGATCGCTGGCCGGAGGCGCGCTGGGAGGAGCTCGTTGAGCGCCTCGATGCGTCCGTTACGCTTCTGGCTCTGGAGCGTGACGAAACGGAAGCCCGAGCCATGGCCTCACGGCTGGGTATCAGCTGCCGCATCTGCCCCTTCAGCGAGTTGACGAAGGCGCTCTCCCCCGCTGATCACCTCTATGCCGTCGACGGCGCCATCGCCCAGGTAGCGGCGCTCATGGGGGTGAAGGGGCGCGTGATCATGGCCAGCCGACTGGGGTCCCGCGTGTATCGGCCCGACGCCTCCCTGCGCCCGATTTTCCGCCACAAGCCCTGCCACCCCTGCGGGCGCGAAAACTGTGACCGCAGGGAACACTGCACGGACGACATCTCGGCTGAGGATCTGCTCGGGCGCTGAGCGTGCCTAGCGAGAGCACTCGGACATCCGGCGCAAGGTTCTGCTCTGCAAGCCGACATCAGCAAGACACAGAACCACACCGCAGAAAGGGCACGGTGGCTGGCGCGCCGGTTTGCGCGCCGGACTCGATTAACGCGCGCCGCTTTTCGGCGAGCGAGGCGTCACGCTTCGTTGCTCGGCAGCAAAAAGATCATGCGCTCGATGCCGTGACGCGTGACTTCATTCCAGAGCGCCTTCTCCATGGAGGAGCTGCGCTGTCGCCGCTCCTCCTCGCTCATGGCCTCGACCGCTGAACGACCCATGGTCTCTTCGAGGCTCTGCTGGGCCGCGCGCAGCACGAGCTCCTCCCAGAACACAGAATCGCGGTATTCATCGAGGAGATCCGAGAAATAGGCCTCATCGACGTAGTTGCGGCGAAAATACCAGTAGCCGCAGTCCGGGTTCATCTCCATGTCCGGAGCAATGGAAGGCACCCCGCGAGCGGCCTTGAGCAAGTCGACGCAAAGACGCTGCCATGCGTTCGTCTTGGCTGAGGGCATATCCTGCATCACCTGACCGAGCAGGGCGAGCACCGCGGCGCTCATCTCGGCCAAGTTCCGCATCTCCTCTTCTGTCAGCTCTATGTTAACTTTGCTCATCGTGCTTGCAATCCGGGGTAGCGCTCGTGGTTGTCAGTTGGGGGCGGTATGAGAAAGGGGGAAAGGGCTCTGGAAAGCACCACACACGGGCTGATGCGGGGCAGCGTGGTGCGCTCTCAGATGAGCCCGAGCTCCATGCGGGCCTCCTCGCTCATCATGTCCTGATTCCACGGGGGATCCCAGACGAATTCAACATCCACGGACTTCACGCCCTCCAGAGCAGCAATGTTCATCTCGGCCTCGGCCATCAAGTGAGGCCCCATGCCGCAGCCGGGAGCCGTGAGGGTCATCTGCACGTTCACGTGACTGCCGCCCTCCTGCTGGGGAATAACCTCGACACCGTAGACGAGGCCGAGGTTGACGATATCAACGGGAATCTCAGGGTCGTAAATGTTGCCCAGCACCTTCCAGACGCGTTCCTCGAGCGTTAAATTCTCATCGGAGCTCTCCTTCCCTTCGGTGGGCGGGATAATGCCGGCTCTTGCGGCCTCTTCGCGCGTGATGCGCACGAGCCCGAGATCAGACGCCGCCGTGATCGTGTTGCCGAGCATCTGCGTGATGTAAATGCGGGAACCCTCCGGCAGGATCACGGCATTGCCCGCCGGAATCTGAATGGCTGCAACTTCAGCCTCGGTGATGACTTCCTGATTCAACATGTGGCGGAGAGATTATGGCAGAAAACGGCGGCAATTCAAGGCTAAACTCTGCCCTGCACCGCTCCATGCGCAACTTCGGCAAACAGATGAAGCGTATCGGATCGGCCATGTGGTCGAGCAACAAGGAACAAAGCTGCACCTCACACATGCATCCGAGCACCTTCGGGAATCATCGGCCCCCCAGGCGACGTGAAGCTGTCTCACCCCGCAAGCCGAGGGCTCCACTCTGCTGTGTAGCGCACAAGATATTGCGCGCGAGCGTTGCGCTGCTCTGGAGTAGGCGTGGGCAGCAGACATCTGCGCGGGTGGCGCTTGATTCCCCGTCGGCGGGCACCATCGCGCGGCCGCCGGGGAATCAATGAGAGCCGCGGCCTCAGCGCGTGAGCTGGCGGCAAGCCTTGACGGTGTTGGCCATCAGCATGGCAATCGTCATGGGGCCGACGCCGCCGGGAACGGGCGTGATCGCCGAGCAGAGATCACGCACGTTTTCAAAGTCAACATCGCCCACAATGCGGTAGCCCTTCGGCGTTGAAGCGTCCGGCACGCGGTTGATACCCACGTCGAGAACGACGGCACCGGGCTTGATGAAATCAGCCGTCACCATCTTCGGGCGACCCACGGCTGCGACGATGATGTCAGCGGAGCGGCAGATCTCGGCGAGGTTGGAGGTGCGCGAGTGAGCAATCGTCACCGTAGCATTCGCCTTCTTGCTCACGAGCAGGTTGGCCATGGGCTTGCCGACGATCATGCTGCGGCCGATGACGACGGCGTGCTTGCCGGCCGTCTCGATACCGTAGGCCTTGAGCAGCTCCATGCAGCCCAACGGTGTGCAGGGGACGAAGCCCTCGTCTTCCTCAAGCACCAGCTTGGCCACATTGACGGGATGGAAGCCGTCGACGTCCTTGCGCGGATCGATGGTCAGCACGACGGCCTCCTCGTCAATGTGTCTCGGGGGCGGGCTCTGCACGAGGATGCCGTGGATGCGGTCATCCTCGTTGAGGCGGCGAATCAGAGCAACGAGCTCCTCCTGCGTCGTCTCGGTGGGCAGCGTCCACTTCTGGGAGTAGATGCCCAGTTCAGCGCAGGCCTTCACCTTGGAGCCCACGTAGACCTGAGAGGCCGGATCTTCGCCGACGAGGACAACGGCGAGGCCGGGGGTGCGGCCCTGGGCGGTGAGCTCTGCTACTTCAGTCTTGAGCCCCGCGCGGATGCGCTGCGAGACTTCCTTTCCGTTGATGAGTGTAGTCATGATCGTGTTTCTTCTGAGTCGTTGGAGTGAAACGGGCGCACGTTCTGCTGCTCACGCAGCTCGGCGAAGCTCGGGAAGTCGGGAGCCCCGCCGGTGAGCGCCTCTTCAAGAAGAGCGCAGTAGCGCTTCTGCTCGGCATCATTGAGCTCGTGTGGCACGCGGATAGGCTTGCCCCAGTGGAGCTCAACGCGGGAAAAGGGCTTCGGGATGATGAAGCCGTCCCATGCGCTGTTGATGCGCCAGCAGTGCGGAATCTCGATGCGAACGGGGATGATCGGCAGCCCGCTCATGGCAGCCGCCCTGATGACGCCCGGGTGGCACTTGTAGCGCGGACCCTTGGGCCCATCGGGCGTGATGCACATGCAGTAGCCGGCCTTGAGCTCGGAGAGCAGATCCATGAAGCCGGCGACGCCGCGTCGATTGCTGGAGCCGCGCACGGCTCGCATACCGTAATCCTCCGCCACCGTGGCGAGCATGGCGCCGTCCTTGCTCGCGCTCGTCAGCATGCTCATCGTGATGCTGCCGCGGACGACGTATTTGTAAAAGTGACAGGGAACGAAGGTGCGGTTGTGCCAGAGGGCGATGATGACCTGCTTTTTACCCATGTCCGGGTCGCCGTCGTTGACCATGCGCTTGCGCAGGGTGCAGCAGATGCCCCAGATGGCCAGCCAGAGCAGATGCCCCAGCGGGCGCGACCACCACTTGGAACGCAGTTCGCTCGCCATGCCTCTCAGATACCGAAGAGGTTGCCGGAGCCGCCGGACGCAGGCGAAGACGTCATGTCACCACCTCCCCAGACGGGGTCATTCCAAGGCTGGGAGCTTCCCGACGAGCCTTCACCCGCCCCGCTTCCGGCGGGAAGAGACGGACGGGAAGCGCCATTCGAGCGCGAGTCGGGAGTGGCGCCCGGCGTTGCACTCGGAGTCTGTGAGGATGAGGGCGCGGCGGGCGTGCTGCCGCTGCCGGACTCCTGCTTGCCGGACTTCGCGTCAGAGCTGTCCAGCGAGCTTCGGATCCAAGCATCGATGCGGTCCTCCTCATCGCGGGCGATGCGCGTGCGCTCGGCGCGTTCCGCTACCTTGGAGGCGTTGAGCTCGCTCGCATTGTCATCCGGATCATTCGCCCAGCCGGAGAGCTTGGTATTGAGCCAGCACCACGAGCCGACCTGCTGGTAAACGGGATCGGGGCGCCCGTCGGTGTATTCACGGTTGGTGAGCCCCTCGGGAATGCCGTAGTCAAAGGTGCCGGAAAGAGCATTGCTGCCGTCGACAAACACATCGGCTCGGATGTTGATTTTATCCGCCTCCGTCATCTCGCCGTCGCGAATGTAGAGGGCATAGCCGCCGTCCTTGCGCTCAACGCTCAGGCGACCGCTGCTGATTTTGATCGGGAGGTAATCCCCGCGACGATCGGTCTGAACGTGCTCACAGATGACGCTGAGGGCCGGCATGCGCGTGATGGTGATGTCCGCCACGGGGAAAACTCCGGAGAAGATGGGGCGCTCGCTGCGCAGCGGCAGCTGAACCCTCAGGCCGCTCGGGCCGCCGTCGGCCGGGCGCACGACCATGGCCGTCAGCACGGAGGAGAAGCGCGACTCCGTGAACTCCGCCAGCGGAATGCGGCGCGCCCTCACGTTGAAGGGTCCTTCAAGGCTGCTACCGGCGGTGATGCTGCCGTCAAAGGCCAGCGTGCAATCCTCTTTATCGCTCGTTCCCTCCGGGCGGGTGAGCAGGTCGAAGGTTTCGATGCCGTCGGCACTGATCAGGCAGGTGCCCTCCACCAGCTGAAGGTTGCTCCACCCGCGCATGCGCAGCGTGCCGCGGCGAAGCGTCACCGAGTTGATGCTGCGGCTCTTGCGGGGGTAATACAGGTAACCTTGCACGCCGGAGAGAGCCAACAGCTCCTTACCCCCGGCGGAGGTCACTGCCAGATTGAGATCGCCGCAGGAAACGTTTTTGACCTCCCAGAGCTCTTCACCTCGGTGAAGCGGCATTTGCAGCGCCGGGATATCGCCGTTGACCATAACGGAGGCGCTGCCGATGGTGATGTCATTGCAGCAGGGCTTGCCGACAAAGAAGCTCTTGGCCGCGAGCTGCCCCTTGATCTTGCGCAGCTCGATACGCTTGAGCAGCGAGTCGGCCGGGAACTCGGCGACGAGACGCTCGATGTGCATCTCCGTCCCCCTGATAGTGGCCCCCTCACAGATCAAGTTCTCAGCCCCCCAAGCCTCTTTGAGAGCAGCCGTGCGATCGGTCATATAGGCCTCTCCGGACATGGTGCTCATGCGGTACGCGAAATAGCCGCCGCCGCAGAGCGCCAGCAGGACGATCACCAGCACGACCACGACGGCGGCCTTCAGGCTGCGTCGCCGCTTGTCGCGCTTGCTGAGCATGACTCGCTTCTTCTTCGTCACGCGAATCACCTTGGTGCCGTCTTCGCGCACGATGACTTCGCGCGATTTCTCCTTGCCGGGAGCATCTTCATTGAGCTTCCGGATAATGCTGCGCACCTGGGACTGCGGGTCTTCACCCTCTGACTCTGCGTACTTGTCGTTCTGATCGCTCATGATTCGTCGTCAAGAGAAAAATTGAGTTTCTCGTCGGGCTTTTTGCCCGTCTGGAAGTCGCGTCCCGTCGGGTCGACGATGTCCACCTTCGCAAAATAGAGCACAGCCTTGCGCGTGCGAGATTTACCCTGTGAGCGGAAGAGACGGCCGACGAGCGGCAAGTCACCGAGCACGGGGACCTTGTCCTCGTACTCAACCGTGCGAGCCTCCTTCAGACCGCCCAACACCAGCACCGAGCCGGAAGCGACGGTGACCTTCGTGTTCATTCGGTAGCGCTTAATCATCGGCTGGAGAATTTCGTTGTCCGTGAGGCGCACCATTTTCACCTCATTGTTCTCCCAGAGAGCCACGTCGATGGGCTGGCCCCAGTTGACGAAGCCCTCAAACTCGTTGAGCGTTGAGGTCAGCGAGAGGGTCACGGCGCTGGCGTCGGCATTAATCTCGGCGTTGTGCACCTGAATGATCGTGCCGAAGCCGTTCATCTCATCATCCGTCATACCGAAGCGCGTGAAATCCGTCGGGTGAGCCGGTGTGGCAGCGAGAGCTTGACCGTTATTATTATTGTTGTCATTATTGTTGCCGAAATTGATATTGACGGTCTCAATTTCCGGCGGCTCGTACCCGGAGGGGAAGAAGACCTCGCGGACGCAGCCGAAGGTGATTTGCTCATCGCGATCCGGCTGGAAAACGATCTGCGGGCGCTGGAGCATGTCGACGCCCTTCTTCTGAGCCAAGCCCCGCATCAACACGGTGACGTCCGCGGTGTTCCAGATGCCGCGCAGGCCGAAGATGCCGGGAGACTTGCTCGTTTCGCGCGGGGTATATTCATTGACGGACCCGGTGCTGATGAGGCGGTCGAGGTTGCCGGCCGACAAGACACTCGATCCGGAGCGAAGTCCGTCCGTCACGTGAGGGGCGCCGGAGTCTCCGATCCCGACTTGGGCATCGAAGCCGCCGGTGACAGCCTGCTGAGCCGCGCCACCGGCTCCGTAGACGGCATCACCGAAGCGCGCGTTGAACATCCATTCAAAGCCGAGGTCATCGAGCTGCTCTTCGGAGACCTGCACCATGATGACGCTGAGCACGACCACGCGGTGCTCGCTGAGCGGCACGTTGAGCAGCTCCGCAATCTGCTCCATGTTGTGCGCGGTGTTGCGCACGTGCATGATGCGCTCCGAGGGGATGTAGCGCACGTGGGAGCCCTCGGGGAAGGAGATTCCCATCCCCTCCAGCGAAGCCTTGGCATTGACGCGACCGACGCTCACGGAGGAGAATCCCCCGTCTTCATCCTCCTCTTCGGCCGTCGATTCACTATCGAAGAAGTGAGGAGGCACGATGAAAGTGCGGTCAATCATCGGTCCGAAGTCCTTGCCGGAGTAGGTGAGCACAAGGCCCTTATCGTCGAAATAGTACGAGATGCCCAGCTGGTTGACAAGGATGTCGAGCAAGCCGGTGATGGAGATCTGGCTCAGGTTGAGCGTGACGGTCTTGGACTGAATATCCTTGTAGCCCCGAGAGTCAACTGTTCCGAAGTACGGGATGACGTTGATGTGGCGCCGCGAGGCGTCCTGATTCTGAGCCTCGTCGCGCTGGATTTCAGCGCGAAGCAGGTCGACGACATCATTGATGGTGGCGTCTTCGAGGATGACCTGCGGAAGGATGATGCCCGAGAGACGCTGCTCGAATTCGCCGGCGTCGGCCGGACCGGCATCGCGCTGCTGCTCGGCCAGCTCACGCAGGCGGCGCGAGGCCTCGTCCATCGGCTCAAAGTAGAGATCTGACGGAGGCGTCGTGTCGTAAAGAGCATCGACATCAGCGAGCGCCTTGGCGCGGAAAGCGTCGCGCGCGGATGCGCTATAGGACGCGCGGCGGTTGTGACAACGTTCGATGCCGCGCCGAGCCGCTTGGTTGTATTTGTCGATGCGCAGGACGTTCTGATACGTGGCGATCGCCTGGTCATACAGGCCGAGGCCGTACTGCCCCTCGGCCAACGTCAGCAGGCGCTGCACTTCGTGCACATTGCCGACGTGCTCCGGCGTGAGGGCCGGGTTCGTGCGCACGGGGTCATTCGTGTAGACGAGTTCCTGCTTGGCGCGCTTGTTGTTCGGGGCGAGCTCGATGGCTTCCAGCAGGAATTCGCGGGCCTCGTCCGTGCGCCCCACCTTGCGATAGTCCATCGCCTTGGCGATGAGAGCATCGGACAGGCTCTCCTTGATGAAGGCGACCTGTTTCTCCGAAGCCGGAGCTTTGGGTATGACGGTCAGCGAGTTGCGATACAGATCGACGGCATCGGAGTATTTTTTCTCGGAGTAGGCCTGCCTCGCCTGCTGCAGCAGCAACATGGCATCCTTCACGGCTGCCTGCCGCCGGGCCTTCTGCTGCTGCGCAATGGCTGCATCATCGCCGGTGTCGCTCTGAGCAAAGGCAAAAGGAGCTGCCGAAAGAGTGCCGACAGCGAGAGAGGACAGGAGAAACGCTCGGGAAAACGGTCTCATCATGGTAAGTGACTTCATACTACCAAAGGAGGCACGTGAAGTCACTCTCAAAGTTTACTTTTCTGAAAAAAAGAGCTCTCCCCACCGAGGAAGGCGTCCGTCGCGGACACCTGTTTCCGTCGGGGAGGAGAGTTCTCGCCGAAGCTGCGGCGCCCCTGCGGGCTCAGAACGAGCCTCGCGGACGTCAGGAGTTCGGCGAATCGGGCAGGAAGCCCTTGATCTTGCCGATGCGCGTGGGGTGACGCAGCTTGCGAAGGGCCTTGGCCTCGATCTGGCGAATGCGCTCGCGCGTGACGTTGAACTGGCGGCCGACTTCTTCGAGCGTGCGGGGGTTGCCGTCGGCAAGGCCGAAGCGCTGCTCGATGACGGCGCGCTCGCGCTCGTTGAGCGTCTTGAGCACGCCCGTGAGCTTGTTGCGCAGGGACGAGAAGGCAGCACCCTCCATCGGGTTCTCCGCGCTCTTGTCCTCGAGGAAGTCACCGAAGGAGGTGTCATCCGAATCGCCTACAGGCTGCTGCATCGAGATGGGCTGCTGCGCCATCTTGAGGACGCTGCGGACGCGTTCGACAGCCATGCCGGACTCGGCGGAAATCTCTTCAGGCGTCGGCTCGCGGCCGAAGTCCTGCACGAGCTTCTTCTGCACGCGCATGAGCTTGTTGATCGTCTCAATCATGTGCACCGGGATGCGAATCGTGCGCGCCTGATCGGCAATGGAGCGGGTGATGGCCTGGCGAATCCACCACGTGGCGTAGGTGGAGAACTTGTAGCCGCGGCGGTACTCGAACTTCTCCACCGCCTTCATCAGCCCCATGTTGCCCTCCTGAATCAGGTCGAGGAAGGCGAGGCCGCGGTTGGTGTATTTCTTGGCGATGGAGATGACGAGGCGCAGGTTGGCTTCGATCATCTCCTGCTTCGCGACCTGAGCCTCCTTCATGCTCTTCTTCATCGACTTGTAGTTGTCGAGGAACTCGGGAATCGTCATCCAGAGGCTCATTTCATACTCCTGAAGGGCGTCATCGACCTCCTTGTTGTCGGGGTTGGCCTCTTTCTGGCGCTGAAGCTTCATGACGCGCTGGCGAATCTCGCGGATGCGCTGCACGAAGTTCTCATAGACCTTACCCTTGAAGGAGAACTGCTTGTAGAGCGTTCCGAGCTCTTCGAGGCACTCTTCAAAATCCTTCTGATAGGCGGCGACGGACTTCTTGCGACGCATGGCGACGCGCATGCGGGCGTAGGATGAGCGGGCCTCCATGTACTTTTCATACACCTTGCTGATGAGCCCCTGCACCTTCTTCATGTACTTGTCACGCGGATCGCTGTCCATCACGACGCGGTCAAAGCGCTCCTGATTGTGCTGCACCTTATCCGCCGTCTCCATGTAGTACTCGGCGACGACGCCGAACTTGTTGAGGCACTGCTGGAGCTCCTCCTCCGCCTGATCGATGCGGCGAGACTTCTTGACTTCGTCCTGGCGCGAGAGCAGGTCCTTCTGCCCCATCTGCTTGAGGTACATGCGCACGGGGTCGTCGAGGATATCGTGCTCGGCCTCGGCCTTCTCCGCCTCGGTTTCATCGCCCGAGTCAACGAGGCGCTGGCGCTCGCTGTAGTTGTCAACGTCGGAGGCATCGATGACGTCGATCTGCATGTTGCGGAAGCGCTCCATGATGGCCTCGTAGTCCTCGGGGTCAATCATGTCGTTGGGCAACACGTCGTTGATGTCCTCGTAGGTCAGATATCCCTGTTCGCTGGCCAGCAGAATCAGCTCGCGCACCTTGGCCTGCACGTCAGGAGAATCGACGATGCTGCCGGTGCGGCCTTCCTTGCGAATGGCCGATGAAGAGATCGGCGTCAGCACGGTGGGCGTATCATCGCGCACCTCGACACCCAAGGCATGCAGGCGCTCAAAGAGGCGCTCCTGATCGAGCTCCTCGTAGCCGTCCTGCGGCAGAGCCGAGAAAATATCATCATCCGTCACATAGCCGCCGTTTTTCTTCGCCAGCATGAGCAGATTTTTGAACGCCGTCTTGAGGATGATGTCATCCGGGAAAAATTCCTGAAGCTCGCGCGCAGTCACCTTGGGGTTGAAGCCGCCCTTGGCGCTCGACTTGCTGCCGGAGGCTGCCGATTTGGAGGAGGATTTCGAGCCGGAGGAGGGACGAGTTGCCTTTTCGGACGCCTCGGGGGCATCCTTCAGCGCGACCTTGTGTGTGCTGCCTTTAGCCGCCGTCTGGGCCGACTTGGTCGCCGAGCTTCCCTTGGCGGCTCCGCTTCCCTTAGCCGCGGCGGCGGCACTCTTTTTGGGCGAAGCCGAGGAGGCAGGCCGGGATGAGCTGCTGCCTCCCTTTTTCTGGCTGCCGGCGGGCTGAGTACTCGCCTTGATTTCCTGATCCGTGCCGGCCGTACCGGCCTCATTCTCCTGCTTCTTTTTCGGCGTCGACATATCTTTAAGTGAGGATCGAGGGTAGACTCCACCCCTTACGCTTTTTGTCAAGTTCTCTGGCAAAAACGCGGGGCTCATCTTACATATTTTTCACACTTTGTCAAGTCAAAAGTCTCATCTCAGCGTGCTTTTTTGAGAAAAAAACGCTTTCTCCGCAAGGCGCGGGGTTCCGTGCGGGCGAGGAGGAACACGCCGGGATCACGCCTGAAGCGCGCCCTTGCCTTCCCGGCTGCTCGCGGACAGGCTTTTTGCTTGCAAAGAAGAGCGGGTCCGTATAAAATGGAGGCGCTCACTCTGATACAATGGCACACTCGATTCTCCTCGTTATCCCCGCCCGCTACGCTTCGACGCGTCTCCCCGGCAAGCCTCTCGTGAAAATTGCCGGCAAGGAGATGATTCGCCGCGTGGCGGAGATCGCCGCTTCCATCTGCCGTCGCAATGAAGATTGCCGCTACGTGGTGGCGACGGATGATGAGCGCATTCTGACGTTCTGCCGAGGGGCTGAGATCCCCGCGGTGATGACGTCGGAGAGCTGCCGCAGCGGCACGGAGCGCTGCTGGGAGGCGGTGTGCAGCTGCGAGAAGGCTCCTGATTTCATTATCAACCTTCAGGGGGATAATCCGCTCTGCCCGCCTTGGGTGATTCAAGACCTGATCGACGCCTGGCGCAGCAGCGAGGGCGATGTGTTTACGCCCTGCATTCACTTGGACTGGGCGGAGTACGACCGCTTGGTGGAGGCCAAGAAGACGACGCCCTACAGCGGCACGACGGTGCTGGTGGACAAGGCCGGCTACGCCATGGCGTTCTCCAAGAGCACGATTCCGGCCATTCGCAAGCCGGAGAAGGCCCGCGAGCTGCTGCCCAAGAGCCCGGTGCGCCGCCATGTGGGGCTCTACGCCTACACGCGCGAGGCGCTCAAGACCTATTTTGAGCTGCCGGAGTCGGACTATGAGAAGGGTTGCGTGGAGGGCCTTGAGCAGATGCGCTTCCTCTACAACGGGCTGCGCGTCCGGATGGTCGAGGTGGATTACCGCGGGCGACGCACGACGAGCGGGGTGGATTCTCCGGAGGATGTGGCGCGCGTGGAGGAGATTCTGCGCGAATACGGTGAGTACGAGCTCTGAATGATGGCTGCGGACGATACGAAGATTCCCGAACACGTTGCCATCATTATGGACGGCAACGGCCGCTGGGCTCAGCAGCGCGGCGTGGCTCGCTCCAAGGGGCATGAACAGGGCGGGTTGGCGGTGCAGCGCGTAGTCGACTTCTGCCTTGAAAGGGGCGTCAAGTGGCTGACGCTCTATGCGTTCTCGACGGAGAACTGGGGGCGCTCCAAGATTGAGGTGACCTACCTCATGCGCATGCTCAACAAGTATCTCAAGGAGCGCACGCCGGAGATGGAGGCGAAGGGCGTGCGGCTGCGGGCGATCGGCGAGCTGCACATGTTGCCGGATTACTGCCGCAAGACGCTGGAGCGCTGCGAGGAGCAGACGGCTCACAACACGAAGCTCAATGTGGTGCTGGCACTCTCATACGGCTCGAGGCAAGAGATTGCGGCGGCGGCGCGCACGCTGGCTGTCCGCGTGCAGCGCGGCGAGCTGAAGCCCGAGGAGATCACGCCTGAGCTGCTGGGCTCCTGCCTCTACACGGCGGGGATGCCTGATCCTGATTTGCTGATCCGCACCTCCGGCGAGATGCGCGTCTCCAATTTCCTGCTCTGGCAGATCAGCTATGCGGAGATGGTGGTGCTGGATGTGCTCTGGCCCGATTTCTCGCGCGAGCATTTCGATGCAGCTCTGGCGCAGTACGCCGGCCGCCAGCGCCGCTTCGGCAAGCGCTGAGGGCTGACGCGCGGTTACGGCTCACCTGCTCTTTGCCCCTGCCACATTGAGTCAGGGGCGTTTCTTTTCTCCGGCTTTCACGCCCGCCGCCTTCCTCCCTCGGGTCAAGAGCCGAGATGCCGGGTGCTGTGCCGAGAGGGCCGCCTCGGAGGACGGGACGCCGTATCTCACGAGCGGGTTTGCGACTCCGCGGATTGGGCAGCCTTCCGCTGATCTTCTTCGTGCCGGAGCATGTCCTCGGGGGTGAGGGTTTTCTGCGTGCTGAAGGTGCGTCGCTGGTCTTCTCGGGTGTAAGGCGGTGAAACGAAGTCCGGGTGGCAGTCGAGATTTTGACGAAAGTCGGCGAAGGGTCTCCGCGGGCTCCCCCAGGCCCGCTCTGCGAGGGCGGCGGCGCGGGGGAAGGCCATATATAGGAGGTGATCGTAGCCGCGGATGTATTCTGACCAGAGATTGGCTTGGAGTCCGACGATGAGTCTGTTGTCGGGCAGCTCCATGTTGAAGACATCTCGGACTGAGATGACTTTTTTGCCCATGGAGAGAGGTTCCTGCTCAGAATCACTCTGACGAAAATCGAAATAACAGTGAGTATTGGGGGTGAGGATGACGGGAAGGCCGAGTTTCATCACGTCGTCGAGCATATCGGAACGCCAAAGCATGACGGTTTGTCCCGTAACGCCGTTGATGGCAGCTTCATCCCATGTGATGGCCTTTCGACCTTTTTCTGCCAGATAATCTACGAATTTCTGACTCCAACGTCTCTGTTTTTCAACGGGAATCAGGTGGGTGGGTACTTCGTCGCCTCCGATGTGTACCGGGGTGCCCTCGGGGAACAGGGCGTCAATTTCATCAAAGACGGTTTTGTAGAACTGCTCCGTAAAGGGCTTGTCGACGTCAAGAGAATCACAACCCTTCAGTCCGTTCCCGTATTTCTCAAAGCAGGGTGCTGCCAGCTCGGGATAGGAGAAGATGGCAGCGTAGGAGTGCCCGGGTATGTCAATTTCCGGCACGATGGTGATGAAGCGCTCTCGTCCGTAGTCGATGAGCTCGCGCATGTCCTGCTGGGTGAAGTATCCGCCGTATACTTCCTCAAAATCACTGCCGATGCGCGTGTCCGGCCAATACCATGCCGGATTTCGGTTTTCGCGTCTCCATGCGCCGATGCGCGTGAGATTCGGGTAACTGTTGATTTGCAATCGCCAGCCCGGGCCGTCCGTGAGGTGCAGGTGCAAGCGATTGAGCTTGAGCGCCGCCATGCGATCCATGAAGGCTTTGAGTTCGCTGACGGTGAAGAAATGGCGCGAAACGTCAACGTGCAGGCCTCTCCAGCTCAATTTGGGGTAGTCGACGATTTCCAGTGTCTGCGGAAGGTTCTCGCCGTATTCGGCTTCCAACTGGCGCTTTGTTTGTTCGGCATAAAAATATCCGGCTTCGTTGCGGGCGCTGATCTGCCAGCAAGCTTTCCCCTCGGCATCACGGGTGAGTCGCAGGATGTAGCCGCCGTCTTGCTCAGGCGGAAGGCTGTTTGAGATGTTGTGTCGAATACTCTGCGGCGCAGGGATGACGGCCTGGCAGATAGAGGGAAGCAACAGGGGAAGGGCGATGAGGGCGAAGAGGCGTTTCACAGGCATCATATTACGGGAGAGAGACTGGCGGTGTTTTTGGTGTGTCTGGTTTGGTGGTGATGGTGACGGATTATGCGTGCAGGACACGAAGGAGGTGGGCAACGGGCAGGCCGATGACGTTGTCAAGGTCTCCGTCGAGACGCTCAATGATGAGGTCTCCGTGCTCTTGGATGGCGTAGGCCCCGGCCTTATCCAGTACGTGTACGAGGCTGAGGTAACGGCGAATGGTTTCGTCGTCCAGGTGCCGGAAGGTGACGCGACTGGTGTCGCAGAAATCGCGGCGTTCGCCGCCGGGCATAATGACGGCCACGGCGGTGCAGACGCTGTGGGTGCGGCCGCTGAGGCGCCGCAGCATGGCAGCGGCCTCGGCCTCGTCAGCAGGCTTGCCGAGGGCCTGCCCGTCGAGAAAGACGAGGGTGTCGGCGCCGATGACGATGGCCTCGGGATGCTGCGCGGCGACGGCTTCGGCTTTGGCTGAGGCGTTGAGCGCGCAGATTTCTGCGGGAGGCAGGGCCGCGTCGTTGATTTCGTCCGTCTCGCGGGTGATGACCTCAAAGCTCAGCCCCTCGCGCGCGAGAAGCTCGCGGCGGCGCGGGGATTGCGAGGCGAGGATGATCGGCGGCTGCATCAGCGGGCGGAATCAGGAGTGGGCTCTTGGTGTCGCTCTTGGGTGTGCTCGAGCGGAGACATGGAGTCGAGCACGCGGCGACGGACGGTGTCGGGCAGATCCTGAATGGTCTGGATTGTTGTGCCGATGAGCTTCGCGACGTCCGCGCGGCAGGCGTCGCGATCCGCCACGGAGTCAAACTCAAGCCCGACCATGGCGCGGCCGACGGATTCTCCGGAGTACTGGTAGTTGAAGTAGCAGAGGTTGGCGTATTTGCCGACGGTTGCCATGAACTCGGTGAAGGCGCCCGGACGCTCCGGGAATTCGATAACGAAGAAGGTGGGGTGCGAGAGCAGGACGCGATCGTAGGAGATCATACGGAAGCGCACGTCGTCATCATGGCTCACGTCCGTGGCCTTGAGGTGTTTTTCGGCCAGGCGGCGATCGATTTCCGCGAACTGCTCGTCCGTGCCGAGCACGCCGAAGACGGGGTGCTGGATGTCGCCGCGGATGCGTCCGTACTGCACGTCGGTGAGCAGAACGCCCTCCGGGATGCTTTGCAGGTACTTGAGGATCTGACCGCGCTTGGTCTCCATCGGGATGCGCAGGTAGCGCATCTTGCGGTGCGTGTCGCGGACGCCGGCGCGGCTGGCGACGACGCCGAGCTGCGAGAAGTCCATGTTGGCGCCGGAGATGATGACGAGGCATTTTTCACCGGGCTTGATGCGGCCTTTCTCCCAGTCCTGCACGAGGGCGGCGAGGCCCATGGCGCCCGAGGGCTCGGGGGCGATGCGCAGCGAATTCCAGAGGGAGCGGATGGCCTGGCAGACTTCTTCGTTGGTGACGGTGACGTAGTCGCTGAGCAGCTCGCGGCAGAGGCGGAAGGTGAGCTCGCCCGCCACGCGAACGGCGGTGCCGTCGCAGAAGACGTCGACGTAGGGCAGTGTGACGCGCTCCCCGGCCTCTACGGCCTTTTTCATGGAGGCTTGGTTGACGCCCTCGACGCCGATGAAGCGGCAGTCGGGCCAGAACTTGCTCAGCCAGCAGGCACAGCCGCTGGCGAGGCCGCCGCCGCCGATTTGCAGGTAGACGCGATCAAAGGCTCCGATGCCGCTCATGATGATTTCGTCGGCCAGAGTCCCCTGCCCGCCCATGGTGTCGATGTCATCGTAGGGGTGGACGAAGGGCAGATGGTTGGTGTCGGCAAACTCGTGAGCTGCGGCGGAGGCGGCATCGTAGGAGTCGCCCACAAGCACGATTTCCACATGTTCGCCGCCGTGCTGGCGGACGGATTCCTGCTTGACGGCCGGGGTGGAGCGCGGCATGAAGATGTGGGCCCGGCAGCCGAGGCGCGAGGCGGCGAGGGCGACGCCCTGCGCGTGGTTGCCGGCACTGGCGGCCACGACACCCTTGGCGCGCTGCTCGGGGCTGAGTTTGGCCATGCAGTTGTAGGCGCCGCGCCACTTGTAGGCTTTGATGGGGCCGAGGTCCTCCCGCTTGGCGTAGATGACGGCATCGACGCCGGGCAGATTCACGCGCTGGAGCGGTGTGGGGGCTCCGACGGCGTAGACGCGCTGTCGCGCCTGCAGGATTTCATCAAACAAGTGGTCACGAAGTTCGCTCATAGTACGCGATCCATTTTACACCCGGTAACAGGCTTTGGCAAGAGTCTATTGAGCCATGCCGCCACCCTTTTTGAGTCCCGAGAGCTCCGTCGTGCCGGAGCGCGCCTCATCCCGCAGCGGGCTGCCTCTCGAGAGGGGCCTCATCCGGCCTCAGGGGCGGCGTCCGCCCCGCCCCTGCGCACCATCCCGCGCCGCGACGGCGCTCAATCTTTCTTCGCGAACGGTTTTTCCGCTTGCAGGCGGGGGGCTCTTGTGGTAAGGGTAAAAATATGCAGAAAGTCACATACCGCGATGCTCGGGCCGGGGAGGACGCCGGCAGCCGCGCTCTCTTCGGCTCGGGATTACTCCGCCGCCTGCTTCCTCTCTCTTCTCTGGCGGCGGGGCTGTTGCTGACCATGCCGCTCCACGCAGACGATGAGGGTGAAGATGCCGCCGGAAAGGATGCGTCGGCCCAAACCTCAGAGCCGGAGATTGACCTCAGCCCCGCGGGAGCCAAGAATGCGGCCAACGGCAAGGCCTTGCTGCGCATGGTGCGCGAATACGGCGAAAAGGATGATTTTGCCGGGCTGGGCGAGGCTCTCGATGCGCTCCTGAGTGAGGCGTACCCGAAGCTGGAGGAGAAATATCCCGACGGCGATGCTCCCCTTTCAGCGGTGAAGGGAGATGCCGCGCAGTACGCGCTGGCCTGCTCGCGCGTGATCAACATGGCGCTGGCGAACAACGAGGGTGTGGATGATGAGGAAAATGCCAAGTTCATCAACTGGATGCTGCGCGGCAAGGGCCGCCCCTGCCTCAGCCTGACGAAGGCCGCTGACAAGGCGAAGATGCCGATCGGGGATCAGGAGGTGCGGATCTGCATGCTGCGCTACGCCTATGACAAGCTGGGGGCGAAGGCTTCCTCAGGCATCAAGACGCTGGTGGATCCGGCGGCCTGCGCGAAAAAGCTCTACCCGAAGTCCCGCAAGGAGATCCTGTCCAAGATTAACCAGCTGCTCGATACGAAGCCGCGCGGCTGCGACGAGGAGCAACAGGAGGCGATCAACCGTGTCAATGTCGTGCGCTATCTCTGCTCGCAGCCCCCGGTGGTCAGCTACGATAAAAACTTCGCCGCCAACGCTCTAACGGCGGCAAAGGCCTGCAAGCGCGCCGGGCACCTCTCACACGATCTCGGCGATTTCACGGCGGATTGCAATCTCAACTACGAGAGCACGAAGACGATGTCGATGGCTCGCACGGTGATCTGCTACGTGGAGGATCCGGGCGACAACAACCGCAAGGAGCGCGGTCACCGCGCTTGGGTGCTCCACCCGGGGTTGGAGAAGACGGGCTTCGGCAAGATCGAGGATTTTCAGGCGATGTGGGTCAAGAGCGGGCACAACCAGCCTCGCCCGTCCGTGGGATACAGCTACCCGGGGCGCGGCTATTACCCCAAGGAGTACATGTGGGGCGACGGCTGGAGCTATTACGCGCCGGCCGGGGCTCGACTCTCGGAGGGCACGAAGGTGGAGATGTGGCAGCTGCCCTCCTCACCGCGCACGGCCCCCAAGGGGCGCGCCCTGAGCGACAAGAATCGGATTCCGATCAAGGCGACCTTCGTTCACTCGCGCGACACGATCCCGACCGGGCAGAGTGTTGTTTTCGAGCCGGACTACGATAAATGCCTCAAGTACCGCGGGCGCGTTGTCGGGGTGTACTGGATCCGCATCAGCTCCGGCTCGTTTGAGGATGAGTATATCGTTGAGCTGTACTGACGCACGTCTTCAGGACTCAGCGCTCTGAGCTACTCCGTCTTCCTGTGCGTCTTTGAGCCCGCTCTCGTCGCTTTGCGGCGGGGCGGGCTCTCTTGTTGACGTAGCAACACCTGGGAACCGAGAGGCACGGAAGCGATCCGCCGAGCTCCCTTTACGCGCTATATGCCTTTCCGCAGCGCGCCGGGGCGTCTGAGCGGGTGAAAGCGCGGCTGTGGCCGGGCTGCCGGGGGCTCGTTGCGATGCCGCGGCGCCGTGCCGCCTCAACGCCGAGAAGCCGACCGTGAGACCGAGACGTGCGCGGTGAACGGGGCGGGAATCTGCGCCTCGAAAGGCTCAGAACTCCGGGTACTCGGGCAATGGCGGAAGCTCCGTCGTCTCGGCTTCCTCCTCGACCTCCTCGTCGGGGTCGACCGCGATATCCTCATCGGTCGGGAGAGGCGGCAGTGCGGAGGGCTGAGCAGAGGCTCCGGGGGCGACGGCGCTCGCTCCGCCTCGGGCTCCCTTCCCGGACACCGCGTGGGCTGTGCCTCGGCCTGTGGACCTGGGCAGCGCAGGGCCCGCTCCGGGCTCCGTTGTCACGCCTCCCGCATTCGGGAACGCGGCCGGGAAGAAGGCCCGCGCCCTCGTCTCCGCAGCGGCAATGGCGGCGCGCTGCTTGGGGGCGTTCCCGCTGCCGTCAAAGTTGACGGCGCGGCGGAAGATTTCCGGCTGTGTGCCGAAGACCATGTAGCGGTGCACGAGGTAGACGGGCTCGGTGCAACTGACCTTTTTCTCCAGCACGGTGAAAGCGGCCTTGTAACGCGAGGTGCTGAGGGCCTCGATCATGGGCGGGGTGTTGTAGCCGCCCGGGTAGCAGTAGGTTGAGCAGGGCGACGGCGGGAAGAGGGCGGCGAGGCGATCCCCCGAATCCAGCATCTCAACGCGGATTTTCTCCGCATAGGCGGGGCTGTCCTGCGGCACCTTTTTCCAAGCGCTGGGGTAGAGGTGGTTGGTGGAGTGGCTGCCGAGGGTGGCGCCGTTTTGTGCCATCTCGCGGATCATGTCCTTCGTCATGGAGTCGCCCTGCACACCGATGTAGCGCGTGTAGAGAAAGAGCGTGAAGGGGTAGCCGTAGGCTTTGAGGACGGGGTAGGCGTCGGTGTAGACGCTCTTCCAGCCGTCGTCGATGGTGATGAGCACGCAGCGCTCGGGCAGGCAGCGGCGGCCTCGCCGCCATTCGAGGAAGTCCTGCATCGTGATGACGCTCAGGCCGGCGTCGCGGATGTACTGCATCTGGGTGCAGAACTCGGAGGTGCGCATGCGCATGTCCGTCACCTTTTTGGTGTTGCTGAAGTTGTGGTAGCCGAGCACGGCGACGCGCGTGCGGTCGCGCGGCACCAGCGGGGCGTCGAAGCTCGTGGTGATCCAGTCTCCGGTGCCGTGTCGGCGGGCCAAGCGCCCGCAGGTGGGAGCGGGCGGGGCGTCGGTCTCGAGATCAAGGAAGTCCGGGTCTGCTGCCTCCGCGATCTCGGCATCGACATCCATGATGGGCTGCCAGCCGGGGGTGCCGGGACTGCCGGCCGGCAGGGCGCAGGCTTTCAGGCGGTTGAGGATATCGGCCTCGCGCTCGGCGCTGCCGCCGCTGAGGATGGCGGCAAAGTCTTCGCTGCTGGCCACGTCACGGCGCTCCAGCACGGCGGCGCCGGGCGCCTGGGCGGAGGAGAGTCCGGCGACCATGGTCAGTCGGCAGCCGGCGGCATCGAGCTCTCGGGAGCTGTTGCGAAGGCTGATGCCCTCGGGCAGCGAGAGGACTTCACAACGGCCGAGCAGCTCGCGGAAGTTGCGGAGGCAATCGACGATTTCGGAGCGCATCAGCTCGCGCAGCGTCGTGCCGCCGGCATCACGGGCGCTCTCCCACGCCTCGGAGGAGAGGCGGAGGCGCGTTGCGCAGATGACTCCGGCACCGCGGCAGCTGAGGTTCACGAGCTGGGTCGGCGTCAGGCTCGACGGCTCGGACGCCAGATTGCGGCCGTCGGCCTGCACGGCGGCGGGATAATCCAGCAGGTTGAGCACGGGGAAGGCATAGCGCACGAAGTCGGCGTCCGCCCGATCAAAGCAGAGCAGCACGCTGCGCGGCGGCAGTGCTTTCTCGCCGCGGGCGCCCGCAATGGCATCAGCCAGGGAGACGGGGGTAAAACCCAGATCGCGAAGGCAGAGCATCTGCCGATGAAATGCGGCCGTGCTCAGGCTGCCGTAGCGGCCGTCCGATGTGATGGCGTGATAATTGAGAACGAGCGGAAGTTTCGCTTCGGCCGGAGTCGCCGTCGGCAAAACGGCCGGAGCCGCACAAGCGCTGTCTGAGAGAGACAGGGGAGCGGCGGCCGAAGCATGCTCGCGGTGCAGGCGCATCAGCACCGCCACCAGCACGACGACGGCCACAACGGCGAGCATCATCAGAGGCTCAGAGATGCGGCTCTTGCGTGACATGCGCCTACGGTATCACAAAGTGAGCGAGATGCAAGTAAAATGACGCAGTGAGCGCTTGAGCACCCGCAGCGGGAACAGGGCAGCTCCGACGGGCCCTCCGAGCCTCCTGCCGCAGCGGGGGGGGGCCGATCACACGAGCCTCGACGAGCTCGGAAGTCTCGCGGCAGAGCTGGGAAACCGGTGCGAGCGCGGAATCCTGCCCGCCCCGGCCTGACGCAGTTCCGAGCGATCGCCGAGGCATCAGCGGCCGGGCACCATTTCAAAGGTGAAGCCCTTGAGGTACTCCGTCTCGGGGATGTTGAGCAGGACGGGGTGGTCGATGCTCTGGCCGTGCGTGGCGACGAGGCGCAGCGTGCTGTGCCCGTCGACGGCCGCGTCCGCGATCGTCTGGCGGAAGAGCGCGCTGCTGGCGTGGTGCGAGCAGCAGAAGGTGGAGAGCACGCCGCCGACGGGCAGCATCTGCATGGCGCGCAGGTGAATCTCCTTGTATCCGCGCAGCGCTCCCTGAAGGCTCTTTTTGTTGCGGGTGAAGCTCGGCGGATCCAGGATGATGAGATCCCACTTCGGGTCGGCGCCGTGGCGCACGAGGTCGCTCTCGCGCTTGAGGAAATCGAAGGCGTTGTCGGCCACGGCTTCCACCTGCACCCCGTTGAGCTCCGCATTGCGGCGCACGGAGGCAATGGCCTCCTCCGAGATATCGACCGCCGTCACGCTCGCGGCCCCAGCCTTGGCGCAGGCGAGGGCAAAGCCGCCCTGGTTGCAGAAGCAGTCCAGCACGCGACGCCCGCGGGCAAAGCGCGCGACGGCCTGATAGTTGTCCATCTGGTCGAGGTAGAGGCCCGTCTTCTGCCCCGTGGCCAAGTCCACAACAAAGCTCAGCCCGCGGCCGGTGGCTACTAAGGGCTCCGGCTGCTCCCCGGCAGCGACGTAGGTCTCCGGCTCGATGCCCTCGGCCAGCAGCATCGGGGAATCGTTGCGCACGATGATGCTGCGCGGCTGCAGCAGGTCGCCGAGCAGATCGCGGATGAGGCCGAAGCGCTGGTGCATGGCAATCGTCAGCGTCTGCACCACGAGGACGTCGGCGTAGCGATCGACGATGAGGCCGGGAAGGCCGTCGCTCTCACTCCAGACGAGGCGCATCATCTGCTCGCCGGGCAGCCAGCGCTCGCGCAGCGCGATGGCCTGCGAAATGCGGCGCGCGAAAAAGTCGCGATCGAGATCCTGCTTGCGGCGGGAGAAGCGACGCGCGACGATCTGGGAGTGGGGGTTGTACATGGCAGAGCCGAGGTAGCGGTCGCGCTGATCCTTGAGCAGCACCACATCCCCGGGCTTCGGATTGCCGAAGACCGTGCGGACTTCCGTTCCGTATACCCAGTCGTGCCCGTGAAAAATGCGCGCTTTGGGCGCAATGATGAGACCTGCCATAACGGGGCAAGCTTACCCCATCCCCCGCGGCCTGTCAATCCGCAAAACGCCTTTTCGCCGAGCGGGCACCCACGGCGGGCGCCTCATTCAGCCCGGCGCACCTCGCCGCACGCCGCCCACTCCACCACCCACGCCACTGTCCCCTCCACAGCCTCGTCGTGGCCGGATTCTCCCCGGGAACACGGCAACAGGGGGCAGGATGCCGGAGGGCGTCAAACGTGCGTCAAACGGACAGCAAACGGGCGCGGGCCGAAGGCACCGCGCCCGGAAAAGGACGTTACAGAGCGCAAGGCATCAGGACTTGCAGGCCGAGCCGGGCTCGGCGCAGCAGGCGTCCTTCTTGCAGCAGCAGCTGTCGGACTTCAGCTCGGCAGCGGCCTCATCCGTCTCCTTCATGCCGTCGGCATAAAAGGGCTCGTCCTGAGGAGCAAGCATGCTGAGCAGGCGGCGGAACTCGCCGGCATGCTCCTTCTCCTCATCCGCCACATCGAGCAGCACCTTGCGAGCCAGCTCGCAGTCGGTGGATTCCGCCAGCTGCTCGTAGAGCTGGATGGCTTCGTACTCGGCTGAGATCATGTAGCGAATCGCGCGCACAAGTTCCGAGTGAGTCAACTTGCGGTCGGCCGCCAAACCACTGAATGCATTGCAGAATTCAGGCATTGTAATCGAGGAATAGGGTGTTATGATATTGAATTTCGTCTCCGGCGGGTAGCGGTGGCCACGCACCGAAGACCCAGCCCCCCCATCCTACGGGCAAGCGCGCTCAGCGTCAAGCTCATTCCGTCGGGTAGACGCTGTTGCGGGCAGATAACTGCATCCCAAGCCCAGAAAGATCCAAATTCTTTCTTCATATCTGTTTTTTCAAGCGCGAAGAGCGGCACCTCTCCACCATCACCCGGGCAACTCCCCTTCCTCATTGTCCTCAACACATCTGCCCCTTGCGGTCTCTTACTCCCGCCGCCACGGCAGCTCATGCCGGGAGCGACTCGGGGAAAGGTGACTTCCGAGGCTCCGCATCCCGGCGCATACGCAGAAAATCCTTGAGGCGCCGCCTCAAAGCTGCTAGGGTGGTGGGGCTGCCGCCGGGCAGAGAAAACGCCCGCGGCCGTCTTTCTCACCTTCTCACGCACCATGAACATCAGCATCATCGGAGCCGGCAACATGGGCAGCGCCGTTGCGCGCGGTCTTGCCTCCGGCAGCCTCATCCCCGCGCAGAACATCACCGTCAGCAACCCGAGCCCCGCCAAGCTTCGCGCCCTCGAGGCCGCGTGCCTCGGTCTGCACACCACGGCCGCCAACGCCGAGGCGGCGCAGGGGGCTGATCTCATCATCCTCGCCGTCAAGCCCTGGAAGGTGCACGACGTCATTGACGAGCTCAAGCCGCACCTCGACTACGAGCGCCAGAGCATCGCCTCCATGGCCGGCGGCATCGGCACGGAGACGCTCAGCAGCTGGCTGGATCGCGGCGACGGGCAACTGCCGACCGTCCACTACCTCATCCCGAACACCGCCATCGCCGTGCGCCGCAGCATGACCTTCATCTGCTCGGCCCGCAGCACCCCCGAGCGCGACGCACGCCTGCTGGAGGTCTTCCGCGAGCTCGGCGATGCGATGCTCATCGAGGAGGCGCAAATGGGCGCCTGCATGGCCCTGGCCTCCTGCGGCATCGCCTACGTCATGCGCTACATCCGCGCCGCCACCGAGGGCGCCGTTGAACTCGGCCTGCGCCCGGGAGACGCCCAGCACATCATCATGCAGACCATGCAGGGCGCCGTGAGCCTGCTGGAGGCCAACGGCAGCCACCCCGAGGCGGAAATCGACAAAGTCACCACCCCAGGCGGCCTCACCATTCGCGGTCTCAACGCCATGGAGGAGAGCGGTTTCAGCGCCAGCGTCATCCGCGGCCTGCGTGCCTCCGTGCGCTGAGTGCGGCGCGGGGTTGCGTTCCGCAAGCCTTTCTCATCCTGCCCTCTTTCTCGTCCCCCCCCCTCCTTCCCCTCCGCCGTCACCTTTCATCACATTCCCCCGAAGGCGGTCCCCCTCGCTCGGCCCGCGGACCGAGCCCTCCACCCCACACCTTCCCCTCCTCATCCCATGAAACACAGGCGCCCCCTCATCGCCGTCAAGGTCGGCAGCAATGTGCTGACCCGCAGCGACGGCAGCCTCGACATCACCCGCATGTCGGCCCTCGTTGATCAGATCGCCGAGCTGCGACGCAACAAGCTCGACGTCATTCTCATCTCCTCCGGCGCTGTCGCCAGCGGCCGCAGCGAGCTGCGAGAGTTGCCCCACGGGCACATGGATCACGTCGACCAGCGCCAGCTCTACTCCGCCGTCGGCCAGGCGAAGCTCATCAACCGCTACTACGAGCTCTTCCGCGAGCACGGCATCACCGTCGGTCAGGTGCTCACCATGAAGGAGAGCTTCAGCACGAGGCGGCACTGCCTCAACCAGCGCAACTGCATGAGCGTCATGCTCGCCAACGGCGTGCTGCCCATCGTCAACGAAAATGACACCGTGAGCGTCACCGAGCTCATGTTCACCGACAACGACGAACTCTCCGGGCTCATCGCCACCCTGATGGGCGCGCGCACCCTCATCATCCTGAGCAACGTGGACGGCATCTACAACGGCAAACCCGGCACCCCGGGAGCCAGCGTCATCCGCGACATCACCCGAGAGACCGACCTGAGCCGCTGCATCAGCAGTGAAAAATCCGGCTTCGGGCGCGGCGGCATGGTGACCAAGAGCAACATCGCCCTGCGCGTCGCCGAGGCCGGCATCGAGGTACTCATCGCCAACGGCAAGCGCGACAACGTGCTCTGCGACCTTCTCTTCCGGCCCGAGAGCCTCAGCTTCACCCGCTTTCTGCCCCACAGCGAGGGCGGCAGCGACGCCGGCGGGCTGAAGAGCAGCCCGGGCATCAGCTACTCCAAGGGCCGCATCTTCGTCACCGCCGCCACCGCCGAGACCCTGCGGGCGGAAAGCGCCGCCGATCTCCCCCTCAGCGGCATCACGCGCATTGAGGGCATCTTCGAACCCGACGACCTCGTGCGCCTCATCGCCCCGGACGGCTGTGAACTCGGCATCGGCCGCAGTGCCCTCGGCAGCGAGGAAGCCCGCCGCCGCGTCGGGCGGCACGATACCGGCACCCTTGTGCCCGCCTCCAACCTCTACATCGAATAAGCGGCGAACCGCACCCCTGCGTGCACGTCGGCTCTGTCCCCGGCTCCCCTCCGTCTCCGACTCACGGCCCCGCGCTCGCGCACCCTCCGCTCATCCCCCCCTTCCCCACCACCGCAAGCCGGCCCCGCCGGCAGAACGCCCCCCCGTCATGGACCTCACCGCAACCTTCCGCCGCAGCCGCCAAGCGGCCCGCCGCCTCCTGCAACTCGACGAAGCGCAGATCAACCGCATCCTCCTCGCCGCGGCCGACGCCATACCGAGCGAGCAGGAGAACCTGCTGGCCGCCAACGCCGAAGACCTCGCCCGCATGGAGCCCGACAGCCCCCTCTGCGACCGCCTGCGCCTCACCCCCGAACGCCTGAGCGACATCGCCGACGGCCTCCGCCACGTCGCCGCCCTGCCCAGCCCCCTCGGCCGCACCCTGATTCAGCGCACGCTGCCCAACGGGCTCGAGCTTCGCCGCGTCAGCGTCCCCTTCGGCGTCATCGGCGTCATCTACGAAGCCCGGCCCAACGTCACCTTCGACGTCTTCGCCCTCTGCCTGAAAGCCGGCAGCGCCTGCGTCCTCAAGGGCGGGCACGACGCTGACGCCTCCAACCGCGCTATCGCCGCCCTGTTGCGGCGCAGCCTCGAGAGCCTCGGCGCCGATGCCGACACCCTCACCCTGCTGCCGCCCGATCGCGAAGCCGGCACCGCCCTGCTGCAAGCCCGCGGACTCATCGACCTCGTCATCCCCCGCGGCAGCAGCCGCCTCATCCGGCACGTGCGGGAAAACGCCCTCGTCCCCATCATCGAGACCGGCGCCGGCGTCTGCCACGCCTACTTCGACCGCGACGGCGACCTCGAAAAGGGACGCGCCATCATCAACAACGCCAAGACGCGGCGCGTCAGCGTCTGCAACGCCCTCGACTGCCTGCTCATCCACCGCGAGCGCCTCGCAGACCTCGCCGCCCTCTGCGCCCCGCTGCTGCAGCACCGCGTGCGCCTGCACGCCGGCAGCGACGCGCTGGAAGCCCTGCGCGGCCACTACCCGGACGATCTCCTCATCCCCTCCACCCCGGCGGACTACGGCACGGAATACCTCAGCTACGCCATGGCCATCCGCAGCGTATCGAATCTCGACGAAGCCCTTGAGCACATCGCCCTGCACGGCTCGGGCCACAGCGAATGCATCATCACGGAGGACTGCGACGCCGCCGAGCGCTTCACCCGCATGGTTGACGCCGCCTGCGTCTACACCAACGCTCCCACCTCCTTCACCGACGGCGCCCAGTTCGGCCTCGGGGCGGAGATCGGCATCAGCACTCAGAAGCTCCACGCCCGCGGCCCCATGGGGCTGGAGGAAATCACCACCTACAAGTGGATCATCCGCGGGCAGGGGCAAACGCGCCCCTGAGCCCGCGCCCGGCCGCCGCGGCACCACTCGCGGCGGTGCCCCCCTCTCTCACCCACCCAACTCCGCCATGAAACCCCACCCCCGATTCCGCCCCACCATGCAACGACTCCTGGCTGCCTCCGCCGCCCTCGCCACTCTGCCCGCCTCCGGCAGCCTCGGCACCCTGGGAGCCCTCGCCATCCTCGGCACCGCCGGCGCACCCGCCCGCGCGGAAGAAAGTAGCATCGACGAGAAACTCCGGCAAGCCGAGCAGCGCGCCCGCCGCAGCTACGGCGAGCTCTACGGGCTGCCCGTCTTCATCCGCATCATCAAGGAAGACCTCGAGCTTGAGCTCTGGTGCTGCTGCGAAGGCCGCTGGAGCATCGCCAAAACCTACCCCATCGCCGGCATGAGCGGCGAACTCGGGCCCAAGACTCAGGAGGGCGACTGCCAAGCGCCCGAGGGCTTTTATCGCGTCACCCCGCGAGCTCTGAATCCCCGGAGCTCCTACCACCTCTCCTTCAACATCGGCTACCCCAATCGCTACGACAGGCAGCTCGGGCGCACCGGCTCGCTCATCATGATTCACGGCAAAGACTGCTCCATCGGCTGCTTCGCCATGACGGACCCCGGCATTGAGGAAATCTACTCCATGGTCGCCGCCGCCCTGCGCAACGGCCAGGAGGGCGTCCGCGTGCAAGTCTACCCCTTCCGCATGACGGACGAGCGCATGCAGCAGGAGGCCGGGCACCCGCACTTCGCTTTCTGGGCGCGCCTCAAAAAGGGCTGGGATTACACCGAGCAGAAACGCGCCCCCTACCCCAATCAGGACGAGTAAACTGCCCCCCGCCGCCCTCGCCGCTCCGCAGCAGCCGCAGCCTCCGGGCAGCAGCACCCGCGCGGGATGACGATTCGCCCGCGACTCCGCAAAAGCAACGCTCTTGTGAATCCACCCGCGAAACGCCGCAAATGAAAACGAACGCGGGAGCAACAGACGAGCCGCAGCGCCGATAAGCGAGCCAAACAAGACCGGAAAGCTTGACGCGCGGATATCCTGCGCTACAATGAAAGCGCGCCGGGCAAACGAACCACCCGCGGCGCCCGCAACACTTCCCCACCCCTCCGCCCGATATGGACCTCGACAGCTTCCTTCAGCACGTCGCCGAGCGACGCCCCCTCAACACCCCCGACATCTACGAACTACTCAACAGCGCCAGCGACGAAGCCCGCCGCATCACCTTTGAGCTCAACGGCAGCTACCACAGCATGGAGGAAATCCGCGCTCTGCTCTCGCGCCTCTTCGGCCGAGACGTCGACGACACCCTGCGCGTCTTCCCGCCCTTCTACACCGACTTCGGCAAAAACATTCACCTCGGGCGCAACGTCTTCATCAACGCCGGCTGTCACTTCCAAGATCAAGGCGGCATCACCATAGGCGACGACTGCCTCATCGGCCACGCCGTCGTCTTCGCCACCCTCAACCACGGCCTGGCCCCGGAAGAGCGCTTCAGCATGACACCGGCACCCATCGTCCTCGGGCACAACGTCTGGGTCGGCTCCAACGCCACCATCCTGCAAGGCGTCACCATCGGCGACAACGCCGTCATCGCTGCCGGAGCCGTCGTCACCCGCGACGTCCCCGCCAACACCATCGTCGGCGGCGTTCCGGCCAAGCCCATCCGCCGCATCGACGCCTGAGCCGGCCCCCCGAGCGCGGAGCCCCGAGCCACCCAGCGCCTCAGCGGCAACAGTCATGCCGGGGCTGCCCCCTTCCTGCGCCTGCGCCGCCGGCCGCCCGTGGCAGCCTTCCTCCAGCGCAGACACAGCGGCAGGGGCCACCACATCGCAGTTTCCCCCACCGCACCGCAGCACGAGGCCGCAGCTCTCAGTCCTTGACCTTGAGCTTCCGCGAGGACTCCGCCGCACAGGCATCCGGGCTCGGAATACCCAGACGCTTGAAATAGGCCTCGCCCCAATCGCAAAGCGCGAGAATGATGGGCACAATCGTGCGCCCCAGCTCCGTGAGCGCATACTCCGTCTTGGGCGGCACCACGGGGTAGAGCGTGCGGCTGATGATGCCGTCGTCCACCATGTCGTGCAGCTGCTGACTGAGCATCTTGGCCGTGGCCTGAGGCAGAGCCTTCTGCAACTCGCTGAAACGCATCGTGCCCGAGTCATTCAAATGCCAGATGATGAGCGATTTGTATTTGCCGCTGATAACGGCCAGCGTCGCCTCCAGCGTGCAGTGAAAGCTTGCGGCTTTATCCTTCGTCATGCCCGCATTGTAGCAGGACCCGGCCCCGCAGACAAGCCCTCGGAATCAAAAAAAGTTCATACTAACCTTTCTGTAAGTATATCACTCGAAAGACAGTTACGCACCCGAAGCATAATAGCGCACAAAATGGTGCATTCTTGCGCAATGATCCCGACGGGAGTATGATGAGCATCGGGAGCCAAGCTCCCTCCACAACATCAACACACCTTAAACCATCCATCACAAACCATGAGAGCACCCATTGCAGAATACGAAGCCGTCGAAGAAGCCGCCCGTCAATTCGTCCGCAGCGTCGCCGAAGGCAACAGCAGCTACGCCCGCCAACTCTTCACCGAAGACGCCGTCCTGTTCGGATTCCTCGACGGTAAACTCGAGCGCGGCAGCATCAATCAATTTTATAACAACGTCGACACCGTATCCGGCGGCGAGCACTTCAAGGGCCGCATCGACGTCCTGATGGTCGAAGAAACCATGGCCGTCGTACGCGTGCTGGAAGAGGGCTGGGGCAACCGCATCGACTTTACCGACGTCTTGCTCCTGCTCAAAATCGACGGTCAGTGGAAGTGCGTCGCCAAGGCCTACAACCAAAACTCCGACACCAAGGCCAACTGATCCCCCCCTCCGAGCAGCAGCCCGCTCTTCGAGAGCCGGTCCGCGCGCGTCTCCCCGGCACCACCGGCCACAGCCCGCGGGCCTTCCCGCACGCGCCGACTTCCACACCCTCAAGAAAGGCGAAACGGCTGGCGCATGGTCGCCAAGGTCTACACCGACACAGCTCAGCCTCGCACGGAGCGAGCCTGAAGTCGGCGAAAGCCGCCCCGGATCGCACCGTGACCCAAGCAACAGGCGGAGCCGACCACTCGGAAGAGAGTCCGGCTCCGCCTCCTGCATTTCCGTCTCTAGTTTCCACCCCTCCGCTCAGAATTCGAGGCGGCGATCACAGGCCCGCTACCGCCCGTGGTTGCGTCATCACGAGACTTTTAACTTGACGGAAGTACCCACTCTTGTTAGCCTTGCAAAGGAAGAGGGCATAATTGCCCTGAACATGATCATGAAGCCAGCCCATCACCCCTTCGCCCTGATCCTCAGCACCGCAGCCCTCGCCCTGCCCCCGCTCGCCGCCGCGGACGCGACGGCGACACCCCCGGCATCCCCTGCAGCCGCAGCGACGCCGTCCGCCGAGATTGCCGACGACAATGACCTTGCCGCCCTTGTGCAGCAGCATAAGCTCGCAGCCTCCCCCTATCCCGACGTGCAGCGGAGCTGGGAGCAATGCAAGAGTGGCTCTGCAAGCTACTCCGACGTGTTGAAAGTGGAGGCGCAGAGCCTCACCCGGAATCTTCAGGACGCCACCCTGCCCCCGGAAGAGGCGCAGCGACTGCTCCGGCAGCTCGAGAGAAACGTGGAGCTTCAGATTCGCATCTCCCGCATGCTCGAGCAGCAGCAGCTCGCCCCCGCCGGCAGCAGCGACGCCCTCGCCGCGCGACTGAATGAAGCCTTGGCCGAGCTCATGAGCCGCCGCAATCCCTGAGCTCGCCGTCTCTCGCCTTCGAACAAGCTCCCTGCGGCGGCCCGGCCGACGCGGGTGCTCGCGCTCTCTTCCCTAATCTTTCCCACCTCCTCCCCGAGCGCTCAGGGCCGAGTGCGGCGGCGACAGCCGCACCCCGGCAGAGAACCCGCCCGCAGCCGTTTTTTCCCGGCCCGTTCGCTCAGCGGTCAACGTACTGCATCACGTGTCCGCGGACGTAATCCTCAAAGCCCGGCGGGCACACAGCCGGCGCGCCGCAGGGGTGCAGCAGCAGCTCCATCGGCAGCGGAGAGCCCCCGGCGTGATAGGGAAGCTGCACATGAGCATCCGGCAGGCGCACAAAGCCACAGCTCTCATAAAAGCGCAGCCGGCGCGCCGTCATCTCATCGCAAACCGGCTCAATTTCAAGGATGACGGGTACGCCCGGGCAGAGCTCCTCCGCGAGCAACTGCATGATGCGATGGCCGAGCCCCCGCCCGCGCTGCTCAGGATTGACGGCGAGATGCTCCACAAAGGCGAAGTCCCGGTGGAGCCAATAGGTGAGCAGCCCCGCCACCTGCCCCTCCTCGCGCAGCAGCAGGCAATGAAAATCGCCCTCGGCCAGGGCCCGCCGATGCTGGGGCTCACTGCGGCGCTCCTCCGGCGGAAAACTGCCCTCCATCAGCCGCAGGAGAGCGGCATAACCCTCATCCTGCGCCGATCTGATGCGCACGGCGCGCAGCTCCTCGGCCGCCGCCCTCCTCTCTCTCTCATGCACTCTGTCCATCGCCCTCTTTCTAGCAAACAGACAGCCGCCCAGGCAAGCTAAAACTCGCGTTTTTCGTATTTTGCTCATAATTTGGTGGACTCAGGAGGCTTGGTAGGCTAGAATGGAGCCATGAGCATGCAATGGAAAGTGGAGGAGGTCGACGTCTGTGACTCGACATTCAACGTGGCCCGCAAGTTCCCAGCCTGGACCATCGTCAGCTGCAATCAGCAAACGCACGGCCGCGGACGCTTCAACCGCCCGTGGTTCGGCGAGCCCGGCGGTCTCTGGGCCTCCTACAACCTCCCCATTGATCCGAAGTCTCCGCGCTCCTGGGGCCTGCTGCCCCTCGTGGCCGGCGTGGCCATCATCGACTCGCTGCGCCCCTACGGCATCGACGGCCTGCGCCTGCGCTGGCCCAACGACGTGCTGGTGGGCAAGAAAAAGCTCGCCGGTATCCTCGTCGAACGCCCTGCCGCGACAATGGCCTCCGTCGGCATCGGCGTCAACGTCTTCAACAACGTCGTCGCGCTCGACGGGCAGACGACGGATCCCCCCGCCCGACTGGGCGACCTCGTCGTCGGCTGCCCCTCCGTCAAAAAGCTGCGCACCATCATCGCCGACAACCTCGCGGAAAACTTCAACTACTTCATCGAGGGTGGACTGGACGCCATCGCCTCCAAGCTCGAACTCGCCTGGGGCGAGAGTCAGCCCGTCGTCGCCATTACCGACACCGAGCGCGTCTGCGGTTTCTTCGCCGGGGTGGAGAGCGACGGCTCGCCCATCCTGAGGCGACCCGACGGCTCGCGGCTCACCGTGCCCGGCATCACCGTCAACCGCATGAAGGAGCTCATCTGAGCCCCTCCCCCGGCGCGCGGCTCCGGGCCGCAGCGCTGCGCGGCATTTTCGCCCCTTTTGCGAAATCTTATCAGTTACATATTGACCTGCGGGCATTCCGTGGTATAATGCGTCGGTGCGCTGCCTGTAACCTCAGCGCCGACAACAACGTGGACGACGATATTATTTGTACCGAAAAACTCTCGACTGATCGCAAAACCTTTTTCATCGATCTGAAGGCCAACGCTCGCGGACGCGTGATCCGCATTACGGAGAAAGTCAGCTCGAACCGTGATCGCATCATGGTGCCCGCCGAGCTGCTCGATGACTTCATCGCGGCCCTTCAAGAGGTGAGCCGAGTCAATCGGCAGACGGCTCAGGGCTGAGCCGAGCCGCCATGGCAAGCTTCCCCCGCCCGTCAGACGGCGGGGGCAATGCGTGGCAAATTCACCACAGAGAAGAGGAAAGACCTCATACGGAACGCGGCAGAGCGATTTCGTTATAAAAATGAAAGACTTTCTGCTGGACTTAAAGTCTAAATTGTGTTTGAATGCCTGCGTAATCCGAGAGGATAGACACTGCAACTGAAACTTGAAACGAAGACAATGAGGAGAATCAAAGTATTGGAACTGGGATGGGAGTTTCCGCCGCTCATCAACGGCGGTCTGGGCGTGGCCTGTATGGGCATCTCCAAAGCACTCTCCAAAAAGGTCGATCTGTCCGTCATCGTGCCGAAGGCAGCACCCGACGCGCACTATGACGGCTTTACACTGACGGGCATCAACACGCTCCGCATGGAGCAGATTGAGCAGATGGAGGCGGATTACACCTACGAGAGCTTTGCCATGGTGAGCAAGGCCCCCATCAATCTGGATCCCTACGCCAGCGTCGAGGGCACCCCCGGTGCCATCACCTTCACCAAGGAGGGCAAGCTGCTCTTCTCCAAGATTCACAAGGCCGATCTGGAGCTCTTCACGGGCAAGGAGGACCTTTACGCCGGCGACCTTGCGCGCAAGGTCATCGAGTTCTCGAAGATCTGCGCCGTCATGGCTCGCAGCTACGACTTTGACATCGTGCACGCCCACGACTGGATGACCTATCTGGCCGGCGTCGAAGTCAAGAAGGCCACCGGCAAGCCTCTGGTGGTGCACCTGCACGCCTCGCAGTTCGACCGCGCCGGCGCCGACGCCCGCGGCTGGATCTACGACATTGAGAAATACGGCATGGAGCAGGCCGACGCCGTCATCCCCGTCTCGAAGTACACGGGCATGATCGCCGCCGGTCACTACGGCATCGACCCGGCCAAGATCTTCCCCGTGCACAACGGCGCGGATCCCGTGCACGTCTACCACTCCAAGAAAAAGTTCCCGGAAAAGCTCGTCCTCTTCCTCGGCCGCCTCACGGCGCAGAAGGGTCCGGAGTTCTTCCTGCAGATTGCCGCCAAGGTGCTGGAGCAGACGGACAACGTCCGCTTTGTCATGGCCGGCACGGGCGAAAAGCTCCGCCAGCTCATCGAGACGGGAGCCTTCCACGGCGTGGGCGACAAGTTCCACTTCACCGGCTTCCTCAACAAGGAGAAAGTCAACGAGCTGCTCTCGATGACCGACGTGTACTGTATGCCGTCCGTCTCTGAGCCCTTCGGTCTCTCCGCCCTCGAAGCCGCTCAATTCAACATTCCGGCCGTCATCTCCAAGCAGAGCGGCGTTGCAGAAGTCATGAAGGGTGCCCTCAAGGCCGACTTCTGGGACGTCAACATGATGGCCAAGCACATTGTGGACCTCATCACCGATGAGAAACTCTACAAGCGTGTGGCTGAGCAAAGTGCTCAGGATATCAAGAACTCCAACTGGGACACGGCAGCCGACAAGATGATTGCCGTCTATCACCACGTCCTCGGTTGGTAAGGATAACAAAACCTCGAAACAGAGACATCTATCATGAACATTTCTCTCACGTTTCATGCGCATCAGCCCAATCGACTGATTCACTACGATTTCTTCAAGATCGGCGAGCATGCGTTCTACGAAGACGACGAGCTCAACGGCCGCGTCCTCAGCCAGGTGTCCGAACGCTGCTACCTTCCGGCTAACCGTCTGATGAAACAGCTCATCGAGCTGTCGGACGGCAAGTTCAAGTTCTCGCTCGCCCTCTCGGGCGTCATCCTCGAGCAGGCCCGCTACCACCGCCCGGATCTCATCACCTCCTTCCAGGAGCTGGCGGAGACCGGCTGCGTCGAGTTCCTGGCCATGCCCTACTACGCCTCGCTGGCCTCCCTCTACTCCCCGGGAGAGTTCGTCGAGCAGGTGCACGAGCACATGGACCTCATGGAAGAGCTCTTCGGGCAGCGCCCGACCGTGCTCTGGAACACCGGCATGCTCTACTCGAACGCCATTGCCGCTCAGGCCTATGACATGGGCTTTGCCGGCATCATGGCCGACGGCAACAGCCGCATGATGTCCAACCGCCACACCAACGACCTCCAGTGCGCGCCGCTCATCGCCAAGACCAAGACCATCATTCGCAACCGCCACCTCTCCAATGACCTGGCCAACCGCCGCGTCGACCCCTCGTGGAGCGAATACCCCCTCTCACCGCACACCTATGCCGACTGGCTGACGCATCAGGAGGGGCAGATCGTCAACATCTCGATGGACTACGAGACCCTCGGCGAACGACAGGCGGACTCCACCGGCGTCTTCGAGTTCTGGCGCACGATGATCATGGCCGCCCTCTTCAACGGCAACACCTTCACGACCCCCGGCCGCGCCGTCAAGCGCTTCCGCTCGACGGGCACCATCGACTGCCCGAACCCCGTCACCTGCTCCACCTACGGCACCACCACCCAGTGGAACGGCAACGTCATGCAGCAGGAGGCCATCAAGAAGATCTACGACCTCGAGGAGGCCGTCAAGGCCAGTGAAGATCAGGACATGATTCACGTCTGGCGCAAGCTTCAGAGCGCGGATCACTTCCACTACATGGAGAAATCCAACGGCTTCACCCCCTACCCCTCGCCCTACGACGCCTACATCTACTACATGAACGCTCTGGCGGATCTGCAGGTGCGCGTCAAGCGCGAGGCCGAGATGCTTCACAAGCCGGATCGCACCAAGCTCGCCTGATTTGCGAGCGAGGCCATCCCGGCCACGCGAGACCCCTCTCATCCGCAAGTTTCAAGTTGCCTTTCAACACGCCCTGTGCGGCTCTGCGCAGGGCGTGTTTTTTTGAACGTGCGATTTGTCGCAGGAACTGCGCCCTCCGCCCCTCCATACAGGACGCTCACATCAGCTCTTCAAAGACGGGACAGCCGCGTATTACAGTGCGACAACCGGGGGCGACTCCGCTAGCGGGCATCACAGCGCGACGCCACTCCTCAAGGAGCGACAGCTCCCGCGCTTCTCTCACCCCCTTCAGGCTCGTTTCGAGGGCAGCGGCGAGGGCGCTGAAGCAGAGGCACGGGCCTCGCGGCTCGGCGTATGCACCGTCACCAAGCGCACACCGGCAATGATCAGGAGCACCGCCAGCAGCTTCTGGAACGTCAGCACATCAAGCCCCCAGAGAACCCCTGCCGTCGCCGCCACCGCCGGCTGCACATAATTGTACGTCGCCACCACCGAGGGGGACAGGCGGCGCTGAGCCATAATGAGCAGGATGTAGCAGACAAAGGTGCCGATCAGCACCACGTAGAGCATCCCCGCCCACTCGCGCCAGCTCAATGCGGCCCAAGGCAGAGCCGCCCAGGAGGGCGCCATGAAGGGCAGCGAGCCCAGCGCGGAAATGGCAAACAGCCACTTCATCAGCGTCAGCGTGCGATAGCGGCGAATCAAGCTGCCGAAAAAGATGAAGTAACAGCACGCAAAGAACTGAGAGAGCAGGCAGAGGACGTCACCGAGCACGCTTCCCCCCTGCCCCGAGCCCGACGCCGAGCCGAGAATCAGCGTCAAGGCCCCGCCCGCACCGAGCACCAGCCCCAGCACACGGCGCCGCGTCAGGCGCTCATGCAGCACCAGCGCCGCCATCGCCATCGTCATCACCGGCGTCGAGGTCGTCACCACACAGGCATTCGTCGGCGAGGTGTACTGCACACCGATCACGAAGAGATACTGATTGCAGGCCATGCCGCAGAGCGACATGCCGATGAGCGCCGGCCAATCGCGGCGACGAATCGGCTGCGAGGGCACCAGCAGCGAGAGCAGCCAGAACAGAATCGCCGACCCGGCAATGCGGAAGGAAGCCAGCAGGGCTCCATCGATGATTCCGCCCTGCATCACCAGCTTCGACACCGGGCTCATCAGCCCGAAAAACAGCACAGCCAGCAGCGCCGCAGCGTGCCCCCTGAGCTCAGATCTCATCATCGCGCGCCGATTCTACACCCGGCGACGCGAAAGGCAAGCCCAAAAGCACGCGCTCCGTGCGGTGGCCCTCCGAGGGCAGCTCTGACTCTCTGCACGACGAGCCGCGCAGGCCGCCCCCGCCCCGCGAAGACCCGGCCCCGACGGCTGATCTCCCCGAGCCGCCGTCGCGGGCCGCCCCCGCCCAGCCCAGCCGATCTCTGGCCCCTCGGGGGGTCCAGCTCACGGCGCTGCCGAAGAGCGCTCAATTCGCCGGCTTTGGAGCCTCCCCAACCGGCGCAGGATTCTCTGAAGCTCCCCCTGTAACCGGGATCGGTCCGCCCCCGCTCGGCTGCGCCGAGGGGGCACCGCCCGACGTTGCGGGGGCTGCCCCCCCGGGCTGCCCAGCCGCACTCTCACCGCTTCGCTTCTGAAGCGACTCCAAGCGATGCGTCCAAGCCTCAATCTCCGCGCTCAGCTCGTCCGCATGAGCATCAGCCTGCAAGAGGCCGATGAGCATGCGAATCGCCGGAACATAGTCCTGCCCGGCTGCCATGCGAATATACGCCATGCCGCGCTCCGCGTCCTGCGCAATCCCCTCGCCCTCCATCAGCATCAGACCGTACACCAGCTGTGCACGAGCCTCGCCGCGCTCCGCCGCCAGCCCGTACCAGTGAGCGGCCTTCTCCGCATCGACCTGAAGCCCCGCCTGACCGCGCGCATAGAGATACCCGAGGTCGCAGCAGGCCTCGCGCACGCCGTCGGGAGCCCCGTCGCGGGCTGCCCGTTGCAGCCACGCCACGCCTTCATCGCTCTTCTGCCCGAGGCCGACCAAGTAATGCCCCAAGCGATACTGCGCCTCCGCAATGCCGGCCTCAGCAGCCCTGCGCCAATGCTCCGCTGCCGCCTCAGCATCTCGGGCCACACCCTCGCCGCGGCTCTGCAGGTCGCCGAGAAAGAGTTCCGCCTCCTTGCTACCCTGAGCCGCAGCCTCGGAGAACCACTTCCAAGCCGCCGCTGCGTCGCGCTCCACCCCTTTGCCGCCATACATGTACAGAGCGCCGAGATCCGTCTGCGCCTGCAGATAGCCGGCCTCGGCCGCGCGCTTCGTCCACTCCAGTGCCCCGCTAAAATCTGATGCCGCGCGATCCGCGCTCGGCTTGATCAACTCCTGCGCACGCGCATACATCTCCTCGGCCGTCCGCGGCACGCGATCGGCCTCGCGATCATCACAGCACGACAGACTCAACAGCATCAGGCCGAGCAGCCCCGGCCGCCAATCACAGTATCTCATGCCGCTCATTCTAGGTGAACACACGCCCTTCGGTCAAGCTCAAAAAGGAACAGGCAGAGGCGGCAACATCTTATGGGCGCGCCGCCCGCGCGGCTCACCAGCCGTCCGGCAGCTCGTCGTTCGTCGTCGCCTCATCGAGCTGTCGCGCCTGCTTGAGCCAGGATTCCAGCAGCTCCTTGCCGCCGGGGGCCGGGAGAATATAAAGCGCAAACTTCGCTCGAGACGACGCCACGTAAAAATCCTCCAGCGACTGCACCGAATCCGCCCCCTCGGTATCGCGGGGCACGCAATCCGTCAGGATCACGTAATCGGCCTCCAAGCCCTTGAAAGAGCGAATCGTCGACAGGCGAACGCGCCCGTCCACCGCCGGGAAGGAGTTCTCGCGGTGCCCCTTTTTGTACGGCGACAGGATCGCGATGTCAGACGGATTCACGCCCTCGCGCTCGATCAATCGCCGCACCAGCTTGGCCGCCTGCTCGCGCCGCGAGGGCACCTCCGCCTCGTCAAAGATCTGCACCTCACGCCCTTCGAGCGTCTCCAGCGGAATCGGCAGGACGTTCTCCGGCAAATCCTCACGCATGAGGCAGCGCGAGTTGAAATGGGCGATCTGTCGGGCGTTGCGCAGGTTGTGGCGCAGCTGGATCTTCATGGGCGCATCGGGCAGCGATTGACGCCCCTTATAGAGCGTCTGATTGACGTCGCAGAAATAATACAGGCGCCCGCCTCGGTCTTCAAGCTCCGGCCCGGCAGGGCGGCGGCAAGCTTGCAGCGAGGCCAGCCAAGACGCCTCAAAATCCTGCACCTCGTCAATGAAGACGTGGTCATAAAGCGAGGCCTCTCCATCCAGCTCGGTCGCCCGCCGGAAAATGGCTTCGTTGAATTGCTCAATCAGCGCCGCCCAGACCCCGGACTCACCGTAGAGCTTCACCTTGGCATTAAAATCACTCCATGAGGGATCAGAGGCCCTGAGCTCTTCAAGGGCAAAGGTGTGAAAGGAGCACACCCGAACCTCCTGCTGAGCGCGCTTCGGGCAATCGGCAAACAGTTTCTGCAAATACCCGGCCAGTGCCTTATTGTAGCAGAGAACGAGAATGCGAACGGGACTTTGCTCTCGGCACGCCTTGCGGTAGAGCCGCTTGGCCTCGCGGACGAGCATCACCGTCTTGCCGGATCCGGCGCAGCCGGACACCAAGACGTCCGCCGTGCTCTCTGCGGTCGCTTCCAGCAGAACCGAGGCGCGCTGCGCCGCCCGCTCGAGATTCATCCGATAAAACGCCGGGTCCGCATCCAACAGGCAACAGGGCTTGACCTCGCGGCGCAGAATGTCCATGATCGCCAAGTCAAACTCATCCGAGTACCAGCCGTCGCCGAAATAGGACTCAAACAGGCGGGTGAGCTCGCCGGATGCTCCCATCTCCTGCAGATTCTGCAAGCCGCAGAGATAGTGTTTGGCCGGGTCGAGATTCTTGCGATGTTTGGCGATATCGCAGCTCATGGCCTCCTCGTCCAAGCGCTCGATGTTGATCAGGATCGCCGCGCTGTTAAATCTCAGCTTCGGGGTGAAGAATTTGCCGTGGCGCTCGATGGAGCCATCATCCTCGCGTGCCGCCACGAACTGCTTGCTGGCGAGAAAGGCCTGCTCCAGCGGCGTCTGTTTTTCCATGGCAACCCAGCAGTCCCGATCAGCGTGGTACTCCTGCCAGCAGCCGTCGACGATCTGGAACTTTTTGTGCGCCTTCACCTCGAGCACGAGGATGCCCTTGTGCGGGATGAGGACGACAAAGTCCGCTTCATAATTGATCTGCCCTCTGTTTTCACGCACGCTGTGCATGACGATCCAGTCGTCGGGAAGCGAGGACCTGAGGAGCTCATAAACTTCCGTCTCGCCCTCGGGCACGCGCCCCAAGGCGATATTGACGACCGGCTGCCCGGGATACATTCTGGCCATATCCGCTCTGAATTGATTGGGTGAAATTCTGCCTCCTGCCCCCCACTGCCTCGTGGCGAAGAGCGGGGAGACCGCTGCCGCTGCTCGAGCGACGCTCAGTAGTTCGCTTCCTCACGGGACTCCCCGAGCGTCGCTTGCGCTCGGGGCTCTGCGATTGAGATCAGGACTCGGGCTTCATCTGGCCGCGGATGAACTCGCGCTGCTGCTTGATTTTTTCGAGCTGGGCGGCGGGATCGGCGAAGATGCGGGCCTTGTAGGCCTCGATGGCGTTTTTCTCTTCGGGCTTGAGGGCGGCGAGCTCGTCGAGGATGTGGCGGGCCTGATCGAGGTCCCGAACGCTTTCAGCCGTCAGCATGCGGAGTTCAAAGATCTCTTCGAGCAGCGTGGCTTTATTGGCCGGCAGGACCGCGGGGAGACGGGATTCGAGGATGTCGAGCTGTTTCTTGAGGTCGTTGCCGGCGGCAAGGACTTCGGCCTTGATGTCGCTCATCTGCTTTTCTGCAGCGACTTCGGCGGCGAGCCCGCTGATATCACCCGGGTCGCTGCTGACGATCCGGTCGCGCTGGGCTCGCGCGGTCTCGCGAAGGGTCTCGGGCAGGGCCTTGTAGCAGGCGGCGAGGGCCGCGATCTGCGCGTCGCCCTCAAGGCTCTCCGCGGCGATCAGGGCCTCGGCGTTCTCGAGGGCCTTGTCGAGCTCGGCTTGTACGGAGGCGAAGTCCGGCCGTCCCCCGACGAAGCCGCCGGCGACGTCACCGCGATGGGTGAGGACGAGGACGGTCGGGAAGCCTTTGACGCCGTATTGGCGGCAGATCTGCGTGTTTTTCTCGAGCTGGGCTTGGTCGAATTTCGGGTTGCGGGGCATGTCGACTTCCAGCAGAACGAACTTGTCCTGCGCGTAGCGGGCGAACGCGGGCTTATCCAAGATATTTTGGCGGAGCTGGATGCAGTATCCGCACCAGTCGGATCCGGTGAAGTCGACGAGGATAACTTTGTTTTCGGCGGCGGCCTGCTGCTTGGCAGCTTCGAGGTCGCAGAGCCATGCAAGGGCTTCGGCGGCAGGATCCGCGGGCTTCACTGCGGGCTCATCAAAGGGCTGCTCGGCGGCAGGAGCGACCTTATCGCCGTCGGCAGACTCAGCAGCCGGAGTAGCGTTGTCGCCGGAAGCGGACTCCGCGGCGGGAGCGTCCTTATCATCCGCGGAGGGCTGGGCAGCGGGTACGCTCTTTTTGCCGTATTTGCGCTCTTCCTTGGCCTTCTCTTCCTCCTCAGCCTTGTCGCGCTGGATGATGAAGGAGGTGACGGCGGCCCGCGCAACGGCAAGGCTGCCATCGGCATCGATGCGCGGGCGCTGATCGGGGGCGCCTACCTGCTCCAGTTGACTGATGACACTGGCGTAGTCCTTGCTGCGCTGCTCAGAGTAAATCAGCTTGTAGAGGACGCTCTGGCGCTTTCCGTAGGCGGCGGCGTGGCTGCGTGCGATGTCGAGGGCGGTTTCGCCGTTGCTGTTTTTCAGCGTGGCATCGGCACCGAGGGCGAGGAGCATGCGCACGGCGCCGGCTTGGCCGCGCAGGGCGGCGAGCATGAGGGGGGTGTAGCCGTTGCCTTCGGGCGCGTTGATGTCGATGCCGCGCTCGACGAGACGCGCGCAGTTGAAGGGCAGGCCGCTCCAGGCAGCCCAGTGGAGGGCGTTGAAGCCGTCCTCATCCGTGGCGGCGACGTCGATGCCTTCCTGATTGAGGAGGAAGTCGGTGTAGTAATAGCGGCGCAGGTCGGTGGCGGTGTAGAGCTCTTCGTTGTCGTAGAAGTCCTGCCAGGCTTCGCCGGCGTGGCTGCGGACGTAGCTGTGGAAGTCGCGGAGGCGGGTGTACTCTTCCTTGTAGCTTTCACTGATGACGTCGCTGCTGAGGTCGTAGATGAGGGTCTGCGGCTTGTTGTAGTTGCTGTAGCAGACCCACATGAGCGGGGTGCGGCCGGTGTTGTCGCGGCAGTTGATGAAGCTGGTGTTGTGATTCAGGGCTTCGGCGGTGCGCTTTTCGAATTCGCGGGTGAAGCCTTTGTCACTCAGGTTATTGTAGTCAAGTTTATCCTTGCTTTCGAAGTCGACGAGGCTCTTGTTGGCCAGCGAGACGAGGTCCTGAGCGTCGTAGACGAACTCAAAGGGCTTCATGGCGAACTTGCTGAAGAGGCCCAGGACGACGGCGACGAGCATGAGCACGAGCATGTCGTTGAGGATGGGCTTCCACTGGACGTCGACCGGCTTGTTCTGCGCAGCCTGATTCTCGGCTTCGGCGACTTCGCGCAGCAGTTCCTGCTGCTCTTCTTCGGTGTTGCGTTGACGAGGTTCTGACATGAGAGAGGGTGAGGGGGAGGGGAGTAAAAGAGTCTGATGAAGGGGAAAAAGGGACGAAGTGCGGAGGGCTCAGGCTTTCTGAGCCGGGGCGGTCGTGTCCTGGTCGTCCGCCTCGGGTTCGCGGCAGGCTTCGACGGGGCTTTCCTCAGCGGGCTCGACGGAGCAGGCATCGGTCTTGCGCTCTTCTTCGTCCTCCGGGGTGCTCGGGGTATCGGGATGATCGGAGACGAAGCTGTCTTTGGTCAGAATGATGGCGACGGGCGAGACGATGGCCATGATGAGGTAGATGGTCCACATGAACTCGGGGGAGTCCCAGAAGCTGATGTGGCCGGTGTCCATTTTGGCGGCGATGCCGTCGTAGCAGAAGTAGGAGACGAGCAGACCGCCGACGACGCCGTTGACGGGCTTGGCGATGAACATGGGCAGAGCCGAGAGGGCCATGTAGGAGGCGACTTTATCTTTCGGCGCGACGCGGGCGACGTATTCGGAGAAGCGCGGGCTGAAGAGCAGTTCGCCGAAGGCGAAGACGAGGATTTGCAGGACGATGGCCAGGAAGTAGGCCTGTCCGAGGGTTTCGACGCCGGGCAGGATGAAGTACCACTCAGCGGGGATGGCCATGAAGGCCATGGCGAAGGCTGAGATGGACATGCCCGAGATCATGAGTTTGACGGTGGAGTAGTTTTTGAGGATGGGGATGATGGCGATGAGGCCGACGACGATGATGGTGGGGTTGAGGGAGGCGATGAAGCCCAGATCGAAGTCTTCACCGACGGTACGGGTGTAGTACTGCGGCATGACGAGGAACTGGAGGGTGAAGACGAGGCGGACGCCCAAGGTGAGGACGAGGAAGACGATGAGCTTCTGGAAGGCTTTTTCTCGCGCGACTTCGCCGATGAGTTGCAGGGGGCGCCGCATGGCGGAGCGAGCCTGCGAGACGCGCTCTTCAGGGACGGCGTAATAGTTTTCGTCGATGAAGCGGGTGAAGATGAAGGCGATGGCGCTGCAGGCGGTGCCGAGGTTGACGATCCACATGTAGCCGTCGACGGTGCCGAAGGAGTTGAGCAGGGGCTTGATGAAGGCGACGCCGGCCAGCAGGGCGCCGATGTTCATGAAGAGGTAGTAGAAGTTAAAGCCGGTGGGTCGCGCTCTCAGGGTGGTGAAGCGGCGGATGGAGGTGGAGATGCACGGGCTCATGAAGGCGGTGCCGAAGGACATGATGCAGATGCCGCTCATGACGATCCAGCGGGCGACGTCGGGCTGCAGGTCGAGGACTTGCATGCCGGTGTCAAAGCCGAAGCCGAGCAGGACGCGGCCGGCGATGAGCAGGGCGAAGCCGATGAGGTAGGTGCGCTTGAGACCGATGATGTCGCAGATGGTGCCGACGGCGAAGACGAAGAGGGAGATGAAGAGGGTGTAGAGACCCACCCACAGGGTGGCGTCGGCGTCGTTGAAGCCGCAGCAACGGCCGAGGAAGAGGACGAAGATGCCGATGAGGGTGAAGTAGGCGAGGCCGTCAAAGAATTGAATGAAGTTCGTCAGCCAGAAGTCTTTGCCGCAGTCGCGCAGGACGCCGAATTCCGAGAAATATTGGACGATGGGATTTTGTTTTTTGCCCGGCATTGTTGGTGGAGATGGGTCGGAGAGGGGTGGTGAGAAGGGAGGAGGAAGGTTGAGGGCGCGGAGGGATCAAAGAGAAAGCCTCGCGGTGAAACGCCGCGCCGGCGGGTCAGGCCGGCACGGCGTCTTGAAGGTGTACTCACTCGAGCACGGCGCCGTTGCTGGCGTTGGTGGCGAGCTTGCGGTAGCGCTTGAGCCAGCGGCCTTCGATGGGCTGGAAGGTGGGGGCCCATGCGGCGCGGCGGGCGGCGATTTCTTCATCGCTGAGCTCGACGCTGATGCTGCGCGCGGGTATGTCGATGCTGATGATGTCGCCGTCCTTGAGCAGGCCGATGAGGCCGCCCTCGGCGGCTTCGGGCGAGACGTGGCCGATGCAGGCGCCGTGGGTGGCGCCGGAGAAGCGGCCGTCGGTGATGAGGGCGACGCTGTTGCCGAGGCCCTTGCCCATGATGTAGCTGGTGGGGGCGAGCATTTCCTGCATGCCGGGGCCGCCCTTCGGGCCTTCGTTGCGGATGACGACGACGTCGCCGGGCTTGACTTTGTCCGCGAGGATGCCGGCGCAGGCGTCCTCCTGGCATTCGAAGATGACGGCGGGGCCGCGGTGCACCATCATTTCGGGCAGCACGCCGGCTTTCTTGACGATGGCTCCCTGCTCGGCGAGGTTGCCGAAGAGGACAGCGAGGCCGCCGTCCTGAGAGTAGGCGTTCTCGATCGGGTGGATGACGGCGGTGTCAAGGCTGCGCAGGCCGTCGATTTGCTCGCCGAGGGTTTTGCCGCTGACGGTGGGGCACTCGGTGTGCAGGGCGCCGGGGATGCGGTTGATCTCCGCAAGGATGGTCATGACGCCGCCGGCGCGCAGGACGTCCTGCATGTGGTATTTGGAGCTGGGGGCAACTTTGCAGATGTTGGGGGTGCGCTTGGAGATGGCGTCGATGCGGCGCAGGTCGTAGTTGATGCCGGCTTCGTTGGCGAAGGCGAGGGTGTGCAGCACGGTGTTGGAGGAGCCGCCCATGGCCATGTCGCAGGTGAAGGCGTTGTCGATGCTCTCCTGCGTGACGAGGTCGCGCGGCAGGGGGCCGCCTTGTCGAGCCATTTCAACGGCGCGGCGCGCGGCGGCGCGCCAGAGTTCCTTGCGCTCTCCGGAGGTGGCCAGCAGGGTGCCGTTGCCGGGGAGGGCGAGGCCGATGACTTCGCAGAGGCAGTTCATGGAATTGGCGGTGAACATGCCGGAGCAGGAGCCGGCGCCGGGGCAGGCGCGGCATTCGACGTCGTGCAGCTCTTCCTCGCTGATTTTGCCGGCGGTGCAGGCGGCGACGGCTTCAAAGACGCTGTTGAGGTCGAGCACTTCGCCGGTGCGGCTGCGGCCGGCGGCCATGGGGCCGCCCGAGCAGAAGATGGTGGGGATGTTGCAGCGCAGGGCGCCCATGACCATGCCGGGGACGATTTTGTCACAGTTGGGGATGCAGATGCAGGCGTCGAAGGCGTGGGCGGTGAGCATGGTTTCGACGCTGTCGGCGATGAGCTCGCGGCTGGCCAGAGAGTATTTCATGCCCTTGTGCGCCATGGCGATGCCGTCGCAGACGCCGATGACGTTGAACTCGATGGGGGTGCCGCCGGCTTTGCGGACTTCCTCTTTGATGAGGGCTGCTACCTTGTTGAGGTGGACATGCCCGGGAATGACTTCGTTGAAGGAGTTGCAGATGGCGATGAACGGTTTTTTTATGTCTTCATCCGTCATGCCCGTGGCGCGCATCAGGCTGCGATGGGGCGCGCGTTCGATACCGGCTTTGGTACGATCTGATAACATAGCGGAAGGCATTATAGTACACGCGTCGGCTCATGGCGAGCATAAAATGCGTCTGTATGGTATTGTTACATCCGTGTTTAGCGAGGCGAAGGAAGCGGGGCCGAGGCCTGCTGCGCCCGAGCGGATGCTCAGGTGGGCTTTCGCTGTTCAGCATGTCATGCGGGCATTTTTGGCTCGCGTTAGGGCGGATTTTTCGCTACAATGCGGTGCAACGAGTCGTAGCTGCATATGAATAAGTTTTCTCTCCTTCTGGCGCCGCTGGCGCTCATGCCTCTGCTGTCCTCCTGCCAGCAACAACAGACCTATCCCGTGTTTTGGTACGAGCAGGCGGATGGTTCGGAGGCGGGTGCGAGCTTTACGATTGCCTACCGCAATCGCTACTACGTTCGCCAGCCGCTGTTCAATTTGTCGCACTTTGCGAAGTTCAGTTCGTTCATGGAGGAGGACGGTTCGTACGGCGTGACGCTGTATCTGAAGCCGGAGTACCGCAACCGCCTCTACACGGCAACGCTGAATAATCAGGGGCATTATCTGCTGCCGGTGGTGAACAATATGGCCTTTACGCCGATTCTCATCGATGGGCCGAAAAATAACGGCAAGCTGACGATCTGGGGCGGGCTGAACGGGTATGACCTCAAGATGATTTCCCGCAAGGTGGAGCCGGTGAATCCGGAGATTGAGGAGAAGCGCTACAAGGATGACAACCCGCGCCCGGTTCCCAAGGTTCCCTCGAACTTCAAGCAGCAGCGCGATGCCTCGGGCCGCCCGATTCCTCAGATCTTCTGATGATGGCCATGCGCTTTGTTTCAGCTAGGGCTTCGCGCCTGCTCGCGGCGTCTCTGTCGTTGCTGACGGCGCTCTCGTCGACGCTGCATGCCGAGGAGGAGCGCACGGATCTCGTGTATCGCCTACCGACGGAGAATGATGCGCTCTTCCGCGGCGACATGGAGGGGTTTTACATGTACTGCGACCGCACCTTTGAGGATGTGCATTCGCAGCCTTGGGAGGCGGGTTCGTACGGCATGGTGCGCAATCCTTTCCGCGCGTCGGATCAGAAGGTGATGTTTTCTCGCTTTCACGAGGGGATCGATATCAAGCCGATGCGCCGCGATGCGGCGGGGGAGCCTCTGGATGAGGTGCGCCCGATTGCTCCCGGCCGCGTGGTGTATGCCTGCGCTCGCCCCGGGCTGAGCAATTACGGCCGCTACGTGGTGGTGGCTCACGAGGTGCCGGAGGGGACGATTTATTCGCTCTACGCCCATCTGGCGCGCGTGGATGCGAAGGAGGGCCAGGTGGTGGGCACGGGCAACGTGTTGGGCCTTCTTGGCCACAGCGGCGCGGGGATTAACCGGGTGCGCTCACACTGCCACTTGGAGGTGTGCATGCTGATCAATGAGAACTACGATCGCTTTGCGCCGAAGTCCAACAAACACGGGATATACAACGGTCTCAATCTGGTCGGCGTGAATGCTGCCGACTTGCTGATGGCCTGCCGCAACGGGGAGCCGTTTTCCTTCTCCCGCTACGTGTCGTCTCTGCCGGAGCACTACCGAGTGCGCGTGCCCTGCAAGGGGCCGATTGATTTGCTGGTGCGCTATCCCTTCCTCTACAAGGGGAGTTGGAACCCCTGCCCTCCGTCGATTGATCTGGCGTTCACGGCTGAGGGGGTGCCGATCGGCGCCTGGCCCGCGCAGGAGAAGGTTTCACGCCCCAAGGTGATTTCCTGCAAGCCGATGCCGACTTGGCAGCAGAATTGCACGGTCAACCGCGTGCGCAACAGCAGCAAGAACCCGGCGCTGACGGTTTCCGGCCTGCGCTATCTGAACACCTACCTGCACTCTCCCGCGGATGTGCCCCCGCCGTCCGGGGATGTGGAGGAGGCTGACACGGAACCGAATGAGGAGTGATGACGCGCGTTTCCTCAGCTCTTGTTCTGCTGCTGGCTGCCCTGCCCCTCTGCCGGGCGGAGGGGATGGCTGAGGCGCAGCGCGCGCTGCGCGCGCATCACCCGGAGCAGGCTCTCGAGGCTTTGGAGAAGGCGCCGGATTCGCCGGCCGCCGCGTTCTGGCGCGGTCGGGCGCTGCTGGAGCTGCGACGCTACAGTGAGGCGGTATCGTGGCTGCGCCAAGTGCCGGAGGGGGATGCTCTCTTCCCCTACGCGGCCAAGGCGCTGATGTTCTGCGCGAGGGAGTGCCCGAAGGTCGATGTGGAGTCTTGCCTCATGCCCCTGACGGCCAGCAAGGATGCGGAGGTGGCTCGCTTGGCTGCGGCTCTGCTGGCGGAGCATGATTTACTCAATGGGTTGGGTTCCGAATCCGAGGTGGCGGAGCTGCTGGAGAGGGCTTGGCCCGAAGGGGTCGAGTCGGCTCCGGAGCGCCGCTTGCTTGAGGTGTATCGCTTGGCCCGCGTCGGCCATTTTGATGAGGCTCTCGCTCTCTGCCGCATGCTGGAGGCTCAGCCCGGGCTCAGCACGGCACAGCGGCATCGCGTGCGTCTGGCGATGGCTGAGGTGTACTACGGTGAGGCGGAGCGCGGCGAGGCGTCTGAGCGCGTGTCCGCTGCGGACAAGGCGGAGGAGACCTTGCTGCAATTTATCTCGGCGAATCCGGATTCGCCGCTGCTGGAGGAGGCGTTCCGCCGTTTGAATCGGCGCCATGCGTTCGCGACGAGTGATTATGCCTCGAGCAAGCTGGTGGAGTGGGCCACCGATACGCCGCGCGCCCACCGCAGCTGCCTCGCGCTTCAAGAGCTTCAGGCGATTTACAACCTGACGCCGGATGATGCGCGCGCTCTGGCTTTGGTGAATACGGCGCAGAGTTTTTTCCCTCACGAGCCGGCGACGCGGCGCATTTTGCTGGAGCAGACGCGTCGTCTGTTGGCCGCGGGCCAGGATGCGCAGGCGGAGCCCTATCTTCAGTCGCTGAAGGAGGATGATCCCTACCGCCTGTTCTTTGCTGCGGGTGCGAGGGGCTCCCATCCGCAGGAGGCCCTGCCCTTGTATCTGAAGGCGGCGGAGCAGGCTCCGGAGGAGCTGAGGCGGCTTTCGCTGGTGAATGCGCTGTATTGTGCGCTGCAACTCGAGGATGAGCAGACCGCGCGCCGTCTGTTCGGCATGCCGGGGCTCTCGACGGAAACACGCGCGGCCATGCTGTCGACGGGGGCTCTGTATCTGGCTCAGAAAAGTCCGGAGGCGGCCCGTCGCATGCTGGAGGTTGAGCTTCAGTTGCCTCTGGGTGAGGCGGAGAGGACGGATGCGATGATGGATCTCGCGGCCATGCTGCTGAGCTCTCAGCGGGAGCATGCGGCCGCCTTGATCAGCGAGTTTTCGCGGGCCGATCTGCGTCGCTGGCGCGCCGATCAGCTGCTGCGTTACGCGGCGTTTACGGAGGAGCTGACACGCGCCGAGGGCCGAGAGAAGGATGAAGACGGGGCGTCGACGGCTCGACGGATTCTCCCGGAGTTTGAGGCGCTGATGCACCGCCCGGGAACGGAGCGCGTGGCGGCGGAGCTGCGTCTTGCTCATGCGGCTCTGCTATGTGAGGCGGGACGCGAGGCGGAGGCGGTGTCCGAGCTCGGCGCGTTTTTGCGTGAGACGAAGGTGCCGGAGCTTCGCGCGCGCGCCTATCTGGCGCTGGCTCAGGCCTATGACCGCTTCGGGACGTCGCCCGCACGCCGGATGGCGCTCGCGTATCTGAACCGCTGTGAGCAGATTTCCTCGCGCTATCGCCGCGAAGCTCTGGCTCTCAAGGCGCATTTGCTGACGCTGACGGGCAAGGCTGAGGAGGCGCGGAGGCTGCTCGAGAAGGAGCTGGGCGATCAGCAGCATCCGCCCGATGCGCTGGATCGCGCGCGGCTGTGCAGCAGCTTGGCCGACGCTTGGGCTCTGGAGCAGAGCCCTGATGCGGGGCTTTGCGCTATCCGTGCGCTGGAGGATGCCTTGGGTGATCGCCGGCTCCCGGTGCGCTGGCTCTTCCGCCTGCGCCTGCACCACGCCGCGCTCTGCCTGCGCTACGGGTACACGCCGCAGGCAATTGAAGATTTTGAGGCGATTCTGGATGCCGATCCTCTCGCAGAGCGCCACCACCTCGCTTCCGGCCCCTACGTCCTTTACGCGGCCGGCGCCGGCGAGGTGACGGCTTGGCTGGAGGAGGAAGACTACGAGCGCGCTGCCGAGGTGGCGGAGCGCGTGGCGGATCGGGTTTCCTCTGCTGAGACGAGCGAGAAGGCCGCCCGCTATGCCACGCGCCTGCGCAACTGGGCCAAGCAGATTCGCCGCATGCATCCGTCCGACTGAGCCCTCACATCATCCTCACATCACGACGGAGCGCACTCCTGAGCCGCGTTCGCTCGGGGCTCCTTGCCATCACCTTGCCTCCCGTCCTGCCCCATTGAGTCTGCGGAAGAGCGCTCGCGCACGTCGCTTCGGGTGGGTGCTCATGCACTCCTCGGCACCGAGCTCTCGCATCCCTCCCCGCGGACAATCGCTTCGGCTCAGGGCTTCCGCCAAGCCCTCAGAGCCCGCGGGTCTCCGAATTGGGGAGGGGGGAGGTGCCGGATGATCTCCGCTTTCGGAGGTCATCCGGGCTCCTACATGAGCCGGGGGCCGGCGTGAGCCAAGATGGAGGCGTTCTCCGAGAGATGCTCTGGTAATGTCCAGATAACATTTCAGGCAAAACCTCCCCCTTCCGGCTGATACAGCCTTCATCGCCGCCCGAGCAGAGCTCTGAGCAGCCCCACACCCGTGGGGCTCAGCGCAGCTCGCACCAGACGGCGCGGTGATCGCTGGCTCGCGAAGCGTTGCGGATGTCGACGATGCCGGAGCGGCTCTTGCTGCCCATGCGGCGCTGCAGGACGCTGTTGACGAAGATCTGATCGAAGGTGCGGTACTCGCTGCCGGCCTTGTAGTAGAGCGTCCATGTGCCGCCGTCCGAGTCCTCGGGGCTGAGGCGGCGGAGTCCGCGGTTGCCGCCGGTCTTCATCAGCACTTGGATGGACTCGTCCTTGGGTCCGTCGTTCCAGTCGCCGAAGACAAGCACGGGCATGTTCGGCTGGCGCTTGGTGACGGCGTTGATGTAGAGGGCGAGGGTTTGCGCCTCGCGCTTGCGCAGGCTGGCGGCGGCCGCCGGGTCAGAGGAGACGCGGGACTTGAGGTGAGCCCCGAAGATGCGGAAGCGGCGTCCGTCCTTGGCCTGGACGGTGACGTCGAGGATGCCGCGCAACATTTTGCGCCGCTGCTGCCCGTAGAGGCCGTAGTTGGCCTTGGAGTCGTTGCTGACAATGGGGAGCTGAGAGAGGAGGCCGAGGGCGCGGTCTTCACCGTTGCGGGTGAGGACGACGAAGTAGGGGTATTCAAGCCCGCGGCGGCGCAAGCGCTCGCGCAGGTCCTGCAGCGCGCGGGGACCGCCGATTTCCACGAGGCCGACGATGGCGGGCTTGGCGGAGGCGATGACGTCGGCCACGGCTTCGCGCTCGGCCACAGGCTTCATTTTCAGGCGGTATTTGGAGCGCCCCTCGGCATCGTCGACGAAGTAGTTCTCGACGTTGTGCATGAGGAAGACGAAGGTCTGTTGGGCGGCGGGGTCCCGCGCGTCGGTGCTGCGGGCTTCGGTGCGCAGCTCCTCGGGCGCGGCGAGCTGCTCCTGCGGGGCGTCGCCGATGTGAACGGGCTCAACGGCCGACTCGGTGCTCTCCCCTTTGTAGAGGCCGGCGAGCAGCAGCAGGATGACGAGGACGAGCAGGCCCAGCAGGGAGTCGCCTCGCTTGCGGCGGCGACTGCCGCCGAGCAAGAGGCTGAGGAGGCGTCGCACCAGCGAAGCGGTGGACATGCCGGGGATGGGGCTTCGATATCGGGGCATGGGTAGCAGGTGGGGGGGATGGTTGGGTGTTCGTTGGGCAGTCGGGCCGCCGTCTGCGCCTCGCGGGGCCGAACTCGCGCGATGGTGGCTCCGGAACGCGGGCGAGAGGGGGGGGGGCGACCTGCCCTGTGAGCAGAGCCCGGCGGATGTGTGCTCGGAGCGCGCGCCATCTCACCGCAGAGCGCAGAGGGGGGTAAGGGCCGCGAGGAACGCCGGGTGTGAGCATCAGACGCGGGTTGCGGCGTCAGTCTCGGCGTCCCGGCAGGCTCTCAACGCGAGGCTTCGGCGGAAAGCGTAGCCTCAGCGCACGGGAGCCGGCTCCGTGCTCGCTATCTCGCACTTGCGGCTCAGGACTCCTCAGCCAGCCAAGCGGCGACATCCGGCGCGGCGTAGGTGAGGATCATATCGGCACCGGCGCGGCGGATGGAGAGGAGGGTCTCGAGCGTGGCGGCCTTTTCATCGAGCCAGCCGGAGGCGGCGGCAGCCTTGAGCATGAGGTACTCGCCGCTGACGTGGTAGGCTGCGATGGGCAGGTGGGTGTTGAGGTGGAGATCCGAGATGACGTCGAGGTAGAGCGTGGCCGGTTTGACCATCAGCATGTCGGCACCCTCGGCGATATCCAGCTCGGCCTCGCGCATCGCTTCGCGGCGGTTCGCGGGATCCATCTGGTAGGTCTTTTTGTCGCCGAACTTCGGGGCGCTGCCCAGCGCGCCGCGGAAGGGGCCATACAGGGATGAGGCGTATTTGGCGGTGTAGCTCAGGAGGCTGACGCGCGTAAAGCCCTCGGCATCGAGAGCGCTGCGCATGGCGGCGATGCGGCCGTCCATCATGTCGCTGGGCGAAATGATATCGGCGCCGGCGCGGGCGTGGCAGAGCACTTGGCGGCAGAGGGCGTCCACCGTCTTGTCGTTGAGAATCTCATAGCTGCCGTTGGGGTACTCACGCACGATGCCGTCCTGCCCGTAGATGTTGAAGGGGTCGAGAGCTACGTCCGTCATCACGCACATGGAGGGCACGCCGGCCTTGATGGCCCTGATGGCCCGGGGAACAACGCCCTCGGGGTTCCATGCCTCGGAGCCTTCCGCGTCCTTTTTCTCTTCGGGGACGACGGCGAAGAGGTCCACGCAGCGGATGCCCAGCGCATACAGTCGCGCGCACTCGCCGACGATGCCCTCGATGCTCCAGCGCTTGCAGCCGGGCAGTGATTCGATGGGGGTGTTTTCATCTCCCTCCTGCACGAACATGGGGTAGATGAGGTGGGAGGCGCTCAGCGAGCTTTCAGCAATCAGATCACGCACAACGGCCGACTTGCGGTTGCGGCGGGGACGAATGGGCAGATGCAACATAAGCGGGGCGATTGTAGCACCGGCCCCCCGTGCTGTAAAGGCGAAAGTACTTGCCAAGCTCAGGGCCAAGGGCTACAATGCACGCGCATGAATATCACCCAGATCCGCGACGTTCTCGACAGGGCCGGCATCACGCCCTCCAAGTCCCTCGGGCAAAACTTTCTCATCGACGAGAACGTGGCGCGGCGGATTGTGGATCAGCTCGACCTTCAGCCGCAGGACTGCGTGGTGGAGGTCGGCCCGGGCACGGGGGCTCTCACGGAGTTTGTCGCGCCGCGCTGCCGCAAGCTGATTCTCGTGGAGTTCGATGCCCGCCTCGCGGCCTATCACCGCGAGCGCTGGGCGAATGACGCGCACGTGGAGGTGCACCACGCGGACGGCGCCTCGTGGGATCCCCGCGGCCTCTTTGCGGAGCGCCCGGTGAAGTTTCTGGGCAATCTGCCCTATTCGTGCGGGGGCGCGATTCTCGCCAATTTTCTCACGCAGCCCTGCGCCTGCGAGCGGGCGGTGGTGATGCTGCAAAAGGAGTTCATCGATCGCATTCTGGCCGGGCCGGGAGACGAGGCCTACGGGATTCTCTCGCTGCGGGTGCAGATGGACTGGGTGCCGCAGGCACTCCGCACGGTGCCGCCCGAGGCTTTTTTCCCGCGCCCCAAGATTGATTCGACGGTGATGCTGCTCACGCCGCGCGACCCGCTGAGCTTGCCCCCCTTCGATCACCGCTTGATGAACTCGCTGATGCAGCGCTGCTATGCCCAGCGCCGCAAACAGATGTACAAGTTTCTGCCGCCGGAGCCGGCCTGGGCCGAGGTGGCCTCGCGCCTCGGCGTCTCGCTGACGGCGCGCCCCGAGGAGCTGAGCCTGAGGCAATGGGCCGAGCTGACGGAGCTCTATGATGCGCACCCGCTGGCGGCGGTCGCGCAGCGCGATGACGAGCTCTTCGATGTGGTGGACGCCGACGATGAGGTGACGGGCCAGGCGACGCGACGCGAGGTGCACGAGCGCGGGCTGATGCACCGCGCCGTCCACATCCTCGTGTTCAACAAGAATCGCGACTGCCTGCTGCAAAAGCGCTCGATGCTCAAGGACCGCCAGCCGGGCGTCTGGGACTCCTCCGCCGCCGGCCACTTGGATGCCGGGGAGAGCTATGAGGCAGCGGCCGAGCGCGAGCTGGGCGAAGAGCTCGGCATCAGCGGGGCGAAGCTCGTCCGCATCGGCCACCTCGCGCCCTGCGAGGAGACGGGCATGGAGCACGTGGAGCTCTATGCGGCGATGCACGGCGGCAAGGTGCGCTTCCCCGCGGCGGAAATTGCCGGGGTGCTCCCCTTCCCCGCGGAGCTGATTGATCGCTGGATCGAGCGCCGTCCGGAGGATTTCGCCAGCTCGTTCATCACCTGCTGGCGGCTCGTGCGCCCGCACATCGCCACCGCCTGAGACCCTTCCCCGTGATTGCCTCGGGATGTCCCGGCGCCCCTCAGGCTGAGCGCCCGGGGACAAGGCGGCAAGGTCTCTCCTCACTCCCTCCGCTTCTGCGGAGGCGGAGGCATCCAACCAGAGCCCGAGCACGGCTGAGGCGCAACGACACACTCAGCGTTCTGCGCTCAGCGCTCGGGAGGCCTCTCCGGCTTCCCAGTCGCCGCTCAGGCGGTGCGCCTCTCCATTCAAGGTGCGCCTCTCCGTACAAAGCGGAGGGTGGGCCCCGGAGGCTATTCCCCCTTTCCCCGCCCCGCTTCAGTTCGCGGGAGGCGCGGGAGCCACGGCAGGGTCGGGCTTCTCGGTCTTCTCGTCGCGCTTCTTGAGCGGCACGGCGTGGAAGGGCTGAGGCTTCTCTCCCGTGAACTTCGGGTTCATCGACGCGATCTGCGTGTTGGAGACGTTGAAGGTGAAGCTGCCGCCCTTCGCCGCGTCGGAGGCATCCAGGATGTGGTCAAAGACGCAAACAGGGGCGTTGCCGGGCGTCTCGGGCATGACAAAGAGCCCGATCGCCATCGAGGGGTGTTCGCGGCCGTCGAGTTCGCGGATGGTGTACGAGATGGTGTTGGAGCCGCGGCGCAGCCCGCCGGAGATGACGTCGGCGCGGCGTTCGTCGTAAAACTCGTGGGCAGAAATCCCGTTGATGCGCAGGTCAATCTCGCGCCCGGGGCAGTCAACGAAGATCTTGCCGATCAGCTGCGGAGCCGGGCAGGCCGGCGGGATCTCGGGAATCGAGCGGTAGGGGTGAAAGCCGTCCTGCTCCATGAGCACCTTGGTGTCGCGCGCCAGCAGGCGCTTGCGCACCTCGGGGATGCGGGAGAGGTCAAAGCAGCGCGTCTGATCCACCTTCCAGCGCCCGTCCTCGTTGACCAGCAGGATCACGAAGGCCGTGTCCGACGGCTTGCCATCGCCGAGCTGCACCTTGCCGAAGTAGGTGGCCGCGAGCGTATTCCCGTTGCAGGAAGCCACGGAGCCCACGTAGTTGAAGCGATCCAGTGAGGGCATGTACTGGGCCTCGCGGAAGTAGGCCTGCGGATAGCGACCGCGCTGCGAGACAATGAGGTTGCGCACCTTGCGCACACGCGAGCGTGTGGTGCAACGCTCCCATTCGGCCAGATTGCCGCCGTTGGCGTGGCAGACGCGCCAGGTGTTATACACCAAGTCCGCAATTTCGCGGGCTCTCTCCTGATGAGGGAGCCTCAGCGGGGCTTCCTGCTTCGGCTGCTGCGCCATTTCGCGCTGAGCGATGTGGCGACGCGTCGCGGCGTCGAGTGCGTCGTTGCCCACTTGTGCCCATGCAGCGGGGAGGGCGGCGGAGACGGCCAGAAGAGAGTAAAAAAATGGTTTCATGCCTGCATCCAGACTACATCAAGCTTGCTTTTATGGCAAGAAAAATGCATACTGTCCGCGCAATATGACATCCTTTCTCCCTCACCCGCATGCCGCAGCCGAAGGCCGAAGCCGGCGCTGGCTGGAGCGGGCGGACTCTTTCGAGTGGAAGCAATTTGCCGATGGCGTTGCGCTCAAGGTGTACATGATTGCGCCGCAGGGGCACTGCGCGGAGCGCCGCGCGCCGGCCGTCATGTTTTTTCACGGCGGCATGTGGATGCTCGACTACGTGAGCGAGTTCAGCTCGTGGGCTCTGCACCTCGCCAGCCGGGGCATTGTCTGTTTTTTGCCGGAGTATCGCACACGAGCGCGCTTCGAGGTGCTGGCCGATGATATCGTTCAGGACGGGCTCGACGCCTGGACCTGGCTGCACCGCAACGCGGAGGCTCTCGGGATCGATCCCGCACTCATCACGCTGGCCGGTTCGGATGCCGGCGGCCTGATGGCGCTCAATGCCGCCATGCAGCCCGAGACGCCCCGCCCCTGGTGGAAGTTCATGGCCAAGCGCGAGCTGCCGCTCATGCCGGCTGCTGTCGCCATCTTCCGCGGCATTGTCGATGTCGAGGCTCCCGAGGCCCGCCTCCTCAATGTGATGCGCGACTCGACGAACCCGGCTGCGCTCAACCCCTGCGACCTGCTGCGCCACCACCTGCCGCCGCTCTTCTGCGCGCACGGGCTCGAAGACCCGCTGCTGGACTGCGGCATGCGAGAATGGTTCTGCGAGATCTGGACAAAGCTCGGCAATCGGGCCGAGTTCATCGCCTGCCCGGGTGCGGATCACACCCTGACGAACTTTGAAGTCAACCCCGCCGCCTTTGAACAGATGCTGCTGGCGTGGGAGACCTTCATGGTCAGTCTGAAGCTCTGGCCGGAGTCCGCCGCGGAGCCGGCCGCCCTCATGGAGTGAGGGCGGCGTGGATGCAAGCGAGGGCGAAGTGCGGGGGTATGTGCCGCCCGGTCGTGCCGTTCTGCCCGCTTCCTCCCCCGAACATGGAGACCGGAGGCGGCGACTGCGGGAAAGGCAAGCCTCAGCAGGGCGTCGAAAGGCGGGGAACGCTCCGCCGCACCGGCCCTCCGCCTCCCCGCGCGTCGTGACATGCGGGGCACTCCACCGAGCCGCCCCTGGGGCCGGAGAGGGCATTCAGGGCGCGGGGCGCGCTCGCGGTCAACGCAGGCCGCGCAGCAGCAGCTCGGCGTTGTTCTGCGTCGCCGCGATATTGCGCTTGAGCGTCTCCAGCCCCTCCCAGCCGGGCAGCATCGCCAGCTGGCGGCGCAGCTGAAGCACGCGCACCAGCTCATCGGGGTGATAGAGGCGGTCATCGTTGCGCGTACCGCTCTGGGGAATGGAGATGGCCGGGTAAATGCGGCGCTCGGCCAAGTCGCGATCGAGGCGAATCTCCATATTGCCCGTTCCCTTGAACTCCTCGAAGATGATCTCGTCCATGCGAGACTCCGTATCGACGAGGCAGGTCGCGATAATCGTCAGACTGCCGCCCTCCTCCACATTGCGCGCCGCACCGAAAAACTTGCGGGGCTTCTCCAGAGCGTTCGAGCCGAGGCCGCCGGACATCGTTCGCCCGCCCACTTGATTCGCGTTGTACCCGCGGGCCAGGCGCGTGAGCGAATCGAGCATGATGACGACGTTGCGGCCCTGCTCCACGAGGCGCCGCGCCCGCTCGAGCACCAAGTCGCTGAGCTGTGCATGGCGCTTCGAGGGCTCATCAAAGGTCGAGGCGTAGACCGGGGCGTCCACCGTCTCCTCAAAATCCGTCACTTCCTCCGGGCGCTCGTCGAGCAGCAGAATCAGCAGGTCGAGATCCGGGTAGTTGGCGCGCAGCGAGCCGGCAATCGTCTTGAGCAGCACCGTCTTGCCGCCGCGGGGAGGCGCCACGATGAGCGCGCGCTGTCCGAGGCCCAGCGGTGTGATCAGATCCAGCACGCGCATGGAGGCCGCCTTGTTCACGTTGTTCTCGAGAATCAGGCGCTCGCGGGGGATGAGCGGCGTGAGCTTCTCAAACTCCTTCGGCGCCTGAAAATCGGCAGCCGGAACACCCTCGATCTGCAGCAGTTCATCGACCACCAGCGTACCGTTCTCGCGGGGGTGGCGCGGCAGGCGCAGGCGCGCCGACACCTCCTGACCGGGGCGCAGGCCGAAGCGGCGCACCAGCTCGTTCGGCAGCAGGGGATCATCCTTGCCGGGGCGGAAGCTGCGCGCACCGTCGCGCAGCACTACCTCGCCGCCGGGGCAGAACTCCAGCACCCCGCTCGCCAGCACCTGAGCGCCGCTGTTGAGGTGGAAGCGCATCAGCTCATAAGTCAGCTCGGCGCGCGGAAGGCTCAGCGCATAGCGCAGCTCGGCCTCGCGGGCCATGGTCACCAGCTCATTGAGCGGCAGGAGCCTCAACTCGTTGATGCGGAAGACGCGGGAGCGCGCCTGAAGAGCCTTCACTTCGGGCGCAATCCACGTATTGAAAAAGACCTGCACCTGAGCCTGCATGCGCACGCGGGCCCCTTCGTTCCAGAAGACCACGTCCGCCCGCCGCATCTTCTCGTCCGTCGGCATCTGAGCGCCCATCAGCAGATCGGCCTCCTGCTCCGAAAAGCCGTTGCGGCGCATCAGGCGCGCCTTCTGCGTCGACGGGCTGCACGCCACCACACAGACCATGTCCGCCGGGAACTCGGACTCGGATTCAAAATACAGCGGCGCATCGAGAATGAAGGTATGCACATCGTCACGCTCGCGAGCAGCCTGCACCGCTTCGGCATACGCCGCCGCCAGACGCGGGTGCACCACGCGGCCGAGCGCGGCGCGCTTCTCCGCATCGCTCTCGACCAAGCGCCGCAGGCTCTCCGTGCTCAGCTGCCCCTGCTCATCGAGCACCTCGGGACCGAGCACTTGGGCCAGCTCTTCCGTGAGAGCACCGCTCTCGCGAAGCCGACGCGCCTGCTCATCACAGTCAAAAATCTCAACACCCTTGCCGCCGAGCTCCGTGAGCATCCCGACGGCCGTGGATTTGCCGGAGGCGATTCCCCCTGTTACAACGATGACCTTCATCGCGGGCATTCTAGCAGCGAACGGCGCCTCATTCAAGGATAAAGAGCAGCAGCGCCCCGCCTTCACCTGCCCGCCACCCGGCGGAAGAGCAGCCAGCCGTGGCTCTGCGCGACGCGCTGCCACGCGCCCGCAGCGCTCAGCTCCGCGCTGAGCGGAGATCCGTCCGGCACCGCGAGAAAGGAGCCCTCCGGGCAGTCGCGCCAGTCGCCGGACCAAGCGCGGGCGTGCCCGGCGGAATAAAACTGCGCCGAATAGGGCACCGTCCCGACGTAGTAGAGCGGCTGCTGCCGCTCCCAGCCCTGCAGCAGCTCCCGCTGGCAGCGGTACTCAACGTAACGGAAGCCGCCACCGGCCAGAAAGAGCGCCGTCGTCACCAGCAGGGGCACGCAGGCGAACACCAGGTTGCGGGCGGGCCGAGAGCGCCACAGGCGCTGCACCAGCAGCATGCACCAAGCCGGCGCCGCCGGCAACACATAGGCCGGCAGAATATTGCGCGCCGCCGTAAAGAAAAACAGAGGCGCCAGCGCCCAGCACCACAGATACCAGCTCTCGAAGCGGAACCCCGCTGTCTCCCCCGACGGAGCAACACCGCCGCAGACTTCTCCGGCGGGGCAGGTGACGGCCCCCTTCTCTGCTCCCTTCTCCGCCTCCCTGCGGCGGGCGCTGCCCCTGTCGCCCTCCCGGCCGCGGAGGCAAGCGGGAAGGCGCAGCAAAAAGGGCAGCAGCAGCGTCCACGGCAAAAAAGACTCCAGCGCGTAAATCCAAATCGTCCCGATGCTCCGCGAGTGACCGGCCCCGTACAGATCACCGCACCAACCCTTCACCAGATAGCGCTCAAAATGCTCACCGACGATGAAGTAGCGCAGAAAGCCCGGCGTCCTGCACTCCGCCGCCCAATACCAAGGCACCACCAGCACCAGCATCAGCAGGCAGCCGCTCACCATCGGCAAGCGGCGGAACAAGAGTCGCCACTGGCCGCTCCGCAGCGCCCACAGGAAAACAGGCAGGCCGCCGAGCACCAGCGCCAAGGGGCCCTTGCTGAGCAAACCGATAGCCAGACCGACAAAAAACGCATAGCCCCAGATGCGGTGAGCCCCCTCCTCCATCGCGCGCCGGAACGACACGAGCGTCAGCGTCGTGCCCAGCGCCAAAAAGGCATCCGTCATCACCGAGCCCGAGGCGATCACGCCAATCACGCTGCTCAGGAACACCGCGGCACAGGCCAGCGCCATCTCCGTATCGACGCCGCGGATATCAGGCTCCTTCGCCTCCGCGCGCGGCTCCACAGCACACAGTGCCCCCTCCCTCGTCGCCGCCCCCGCATGGGCGCGGCGGAAGGGCCAGCAGAAAAACAGAGCCGCCATCCCCACGGCCGCGAGATAGGGAGCGAAGCGCGCGGCGAACTCGCTGACGCCGAAGAGTTTCATCGTCAGCGCGCTTCCCCAGAAAGACAGCGGCGGCTTGCCCCAGAACGGCACCCCGTAATCAAACTGCGGCTGCAACCAGTTGCCCGTCTCCAGCATCTTGCGCGCCATCTCGCCGTAGCGCGCCTCCGTCGTGTCCATGAGGGGGTAAGCCCCCAGACTGCCCCAGCGCAGCACCAGCAGCGCCAGCACCAGCAGCAGCAAGTGAACCCGCAGAGCCCCATAGCGCGCACAGAGCCGCGCATGCCCCTCGCGGAAGAGCTGCCCCGGCGAGCGCAGATCGGGCCACAGAAAGCGGAAGGCTCCCTCCATGAACAGCAGAGCACCCGCCATCATGGCGGTTTGCAGCACCGGCGTCCGAAAAATCTGCGTGAGATCCGGAACCGCCGTCATCGCGATCAGGTCGCCGAAGAGGCTGATGATCCCGTCGCGGTAAATCTCCGGCATCCCGCTCGTGTTCATCACACCCTCAGGGAGACTCAGGAGGGTGAAGGCCGCTGCCGCCGCGAGCAGCAGCAGCGCCGCCCGCTGCCACGCCGGCGGCACCTGAATGGCGCGCGGAAGAAGGCGGCCGCGCAGCGCATAAAAGGTCACCGCCACGCAGGCGAGCATCCCCAGCAGCCACCACGCGACGCCGGGCAGCGTGGCGAAATAGTGCAGCGTGCCCGCCGGATTCTGAAACAGCTCGGCACCCAGAATGCCGAACTGATCACCCGAGAGCACCTCGCTGAGCTCCTCCGCCCCGCTGAGCAGCACAAACAGAGCGAACAACAGCGCCGTGCAGCAGCGATCCCGCTGACTCCCGTGATACGCCGCCGGCAGAACGAGCAGGTAGCACAAATACGGCAACAGGCAGAAAAAAACCGAGGCCCCCAAGTCGCAGGCCCAGTAAAGCAGCCCCTCATCCCCGCGGCCCGTGCCTCCGCCCCGCAACGCTACCAGCGCAAACTCCAAAATATCATACACAACACTCACGAAGGCGAAGGGCATGAGCCTCGCCACCACATACGCCAGCGCATTCAACACGGCCTTGAGACACGAGAAGAGCTACTCCTGTTGAAAAAATAGGATTTTATTCACGCCCCGGGGCGGAGCCTCCGAGCTCCGCGCACCCATTGCGGGGAGCTCGCACTATCCGCGATGGCGCCCGCAAGCGCCTTCGGCGCCTCAAAGGGAGGCAAGGGAAGCCCGCGCTTGGCCCTCTCCGACCGCGCTCAGGAGCCTTGCCAGACGAAGCGCGGTGCCTTGACGCGAAAACCCGAACCTGATATCATGCGAAAGCCCTCGGATCTCTCATCCCCACCCATGAACATACCGACCTTTTGGATCAAAGAGCGCCGCCGCCTCAGCGACGGCACCTGCGCGCACCTGCGCGGCGTATCGAACAGCTCCATGGACGAAGCCCGGGCGAAGCTGGAAGAGCGCGCCCGCATCTGGGAACAGCTGCTCAGCCGCCCGAAAGCCTCCCGCGAAGCCATCGACGACTTCCGCCGGAGCCTGCGTCGGCTCGACGGCCACGACGAAGGCCCCTACAGCGCCGGCATTCTCGAACCGATCGAGCAGCGCCTCGATGATAAAAACATCGTCACCCGCAACCGCTACGGCAGCCTCGTCCTCAACACGACCCGCCTCTGCTTCGCGGACGTGGATCACTTTCCGCCCCGCGGTTTGAGGCAGCGACTCGCGGCCCTCTTTCACGGCAAGCGGGCCGAGCAGCGACTGCTCGAAGCCCTCGACGCCATAAGCCGGAGTGATGAGCACTTCGGCGCCCGTCTCTACCGCACCGCGCACGGCTGGCGCATCATCCTGCGCAAGGTCGAACTCGGCTCTGAGCAACAGCGCCGCCTCTTTGCCGACCTGAACGTCGACCCTCTCTACACGAAGCTCTGCGACAGCCAGCAGTGCTGGCGCGCCCGCCTCAGCCCCAAGCCCTTTCACCTCGGCCTGCCCCGCTTCCCCCGGCTCGAGGACTCCCTCGGTGCTCCGGAAGTCATGGCGGACTGGGTCACCCGGTACGAAGAGCGCACTGCGCATCTGGCCGTCTGCCGACTCATCGACACCGTGGGGCGCAGCATCGCCGACCCCGTGCTCGATTACCACGACCGCACCACCCAAGCTTTGAAGGGCGACCTCCCCCTGGGCTGAGCCATCGAACCATCCGGAGAGCCGCAACCTCGCCCCCAGGGTCGTGCATCCGGCCACACTCGCCCCCCGACGCCATCCGGCGCGAGGGTGTTGCTCACACAGCCCCTCGTGGCACCCGCGCGGCAGAGCCGCGGCTGACCACGCCCTCCGCTGCCCGAGCCCACAGATATCAAGGAGAAAGCCACCGTATGACACAGCGCGAGCCCGGCTCGCACAACGAGTTCGAGACACCTCTGCCATCGGCAGCCCCCTGCTCTCCTGAGCGCTCTCCGGCGCACCACCTCCTCCTGACTCCCGGAGCGAGCCACGAAGCGCCGCAGAGTGGTCAGGCACCCGCGGAAAGGCGCATCGGAGGAGCGGGCGTTACTCGCCTTGCCCCTTCTCCGGACTCAAGCGCGCGATCTCATCAAGCGCAGCCTCCCATCCTCGCGATGCCGCCTCGCGGAAGCAGGTGAGAGCCTGCTCATCGCTGCGAGGCACCCCCTTTCCTCGGGCGCAGCAGAGCCCCAGAAGATACGCAGCCTCAGCATCCCCTCTCTCCGCCGCCCGTCGGAACCAGAGCGCGGCTTCTTCATCCGACGCCGCCACCCCCTTCCCCTGAGCATAGCACAGGCCAAGGCGCGTCATCGCCCGAGGAAAACCGAGAGACGCCGATGCACGGTAGAGGCGGAAAGCCTCCTCATCGCTCGGGGCAACACCCTGACCGGTCTCGCAGCACAGCCCAAAATTGAACAGGCAAATGGACTTGCTCCAACGGTCCCACCCCGCAGGCAGGTCCACACCCTCGGCAACCTCGCGATAGACGCGCACAAGCTCATCGAGGCTGCGAGATCTCCCCACCCCAAGCTCTTGGCAGAACGGCGGACTCAGGTAGCCTGCGCGCTCCACGGCATCCTTCGGGAAAACCGACGCCAGAGCCGGCGGCAGCTTCTCCCCAACCACCATGCGGCCGAGACTCTCCGTGAAAGCGTCGAGGCTCTTCTGACCGTCGCAGGCGCAAGGCATGCCGAGGCAGGCCAGATACTCCCGCAGCATCGTCAGGTAACGTGCCGCCGCCCCGGGCCGGGGAGAGCCCGCCTCCGCGGCCGGAGCAAGGGGATACGCGCGTCCCTCGCGCCAGTCCTTGAGGAACTCCGCAACAGAGCGCTCGCTCACCCCGTCGGCGGACAGCAGTGTCTCAGCGGAAACACCCGACCGCGGCAACAACTCCCGCTCGATCCGGCGAGCCGCCTCTCGGCGGCACTCCTGCTGCACGCGCGGCATCTCACGGAGAAGATACCGCGTCGAACGCAGCAGGCGCTCGTAGCAGTCGCGGCCGCGCAGCTCGACCCACTCCGGCAGAGAATCGCAGACCGCGGCATGGTTGAAGACTTGAGCCTCAAGCACCCCCGAAGCCCCCGGAAAGCTGATCCAGTACGATCGTCGCCCATCCGCAGAGGGAACGAGAACGGCTTGCCAGACAACATCCGCCGTGCCGGACAACCACACGAGCTCGCGGCAACGAGCAGCCTCGCTCAGCACCGCCTCAAAGGTCTCCACGTCATAGGCCTCGTCGAGAATCACCTGATTCAGGCGCTGCTCCAGAGCCATGAGAGCTCGAAGCGCCTGCGCCTGAATGTCGACAGGCACGGCCTCCGGCGCGGCAGGCGCGGCCATCGGCGTCACCGGCCACGGTCGAAAACTCTCCACTGACGCATCAGCACCCCACAGACAAAGCAGCGCCGCGGCGGCAGCCATCCATTTTTGAATATAACATATTCTCCGTTCCTTTCCTTGACACTCGACACAGCGTTGAGTCCAAGACCTCAACATGCGAGGGACCCGACGCTTCCCGTTATTTCTACCATACCCGACCGGTCGTGTCAACCACCTTTTGAGCCGCCGCGCGGCGCGCTTTCCACCCCTTTCCCCGCGGGCCACAGCACGCCTCGGCTCAACCGCCGGGCCAAACGAGCGGCAGATCAGCACCCAGAGACATTTACCTTTTCCCAAAGCTCAGGCCCCGCCTGACGACTTCCCCCGCCGACACGCCCGCCAAAGGATCCCGATGAGGATGGGGAGGGAGATGAGGGTGTAGACCATCGTACCCGCCAGCCCATTAGCCCACCAGTGCAACGCCGTGTCCTCCACACGCGGCGCTCCCGTCGTGAAGAAACCTCCCGGGAAGCGATCGAGGACATTCTGCACCAAAGTGATCAAGAAGACCAACAGCGCAACGGAAGCGAATCCCACGTCCCAGCGGCGGATCGCCGGCCAGATGTTCCAGATCTCCGTCTTGAGGGCCAGCAGCAGGAACAACGTCTGCGACACGCCGTACAGGGGAATGCCCATCATGATTCCCTCACCCCCGCCGAGAAGACAGACGGCGAGCGTGACAACAAGCTGGGTGCACAGGTAGATGAATAAGATGGTTTTCATGCGCGGGTATGCGCGCTGCTGCGTTCCGCTCCCTTCCCGGAAGCCCACGGCGGTCGTTCACCGAGCGCGGCAGTGCGTGCAGATACGTTATAGCACGCCACGCCCAGCAGGTAAAGTTTTTTTGAACGGCCTCGGCGGGGCTGATACGGGACCGCCGAGGCCCCGACCCGCCGTCGATGGAGAGCCGCGGCCGAAACCGACTCACGGGCTTGTCTTCGCGGCGCTGTGCGCCGCAGCGCCCTCGATTCGCCGAAGGGCCTGTTGAGCCCCTTCGTGCCCCTGCTCCGCTGCCATACGGTACCACTGAACGGCCTGCCCCGGGGCTTTCTCCTCCATCACCAGTCCCTTTTCATAGATCTGACCCAGCTGATACTGAGCTTGCGCATTTCCCGCCTCTGCCTTGGGCATGAGCTGTTCCGGACTCGCCGTACAGCGCTCAATCAAGGCGTAGCTTTCTCCGCCGGTGAGTTCAAGCCCTTTCACATCGTAGATACTGCCGTAGTCCGGCGCGAAAAAGCGTTTCGTCCAATAGCTGCGCACCTCGTTCGGCGAGACGGACCTACCGCCCTTCTCCTTCAGACGACTCAGTGCCCACTCGACCGGACTCTGAACCAGCGTTGCCTCTTCCCCCAGCTCTGCCGCTCGCAGATCCGGGAAGCCGGAGACGATGAGCGAGTGCCGCAGCTCCTTCGGATACTCCGGGTCGACGATGGTGACCGGCACGCGCACCACCTCGTCGTAGATCTTGACGGGCCCCTCCGTGTTGGTGTGGTCCTCAAACACTTCGTAGATGACTCGGGCATTCGGGTGCTTTTTCCCGATGTCTGCCAAAAGCTTGTCTCGGCACTCGGAGAGGGGAAAGGACTTCTGTTCCGCGCGCTCGCCGCAGGCGGTCAGGCCAACGGCGCAGCAAAGGGCGATCGCCGCCGGCATCATGGGTCTCAGAGAATGAAAATCGGTCATTTTTTTATGGTGTTTTCGACGGGCCTTCTCCCGGCACGCCCTTCCCGTCACAGGGAGGAGGTGCAGCGCCCGGGCGGAGTCCCGCCGCCTTGTGGATCAATCTACCACGCCCGCCATCCGCTGTCAAATACCCTTGTCGACAGTTGAGCCACAAAAAGCGTCATCCTGAGCGGCGGCGCCGTGATGCTCCCGTCCTCGCTGCAAGGAAGCGGGTACGTGGAAGCCGCGCGGCACTCACCGGGGCCTCGCGCGTGTGGCAGAGGAGCGTGGGCGGAACGACGCAGCCTGCCGGGCTCCGTCCGCTCGAGCTCAGAGCGAGGAGACCTGCTGATTCATGACGTCGCGGGGCAAGAGCCCGGCCTTGTTGCGGCGCGCCGGGTCGGCGCCCCGCGCTTCGAGGACTCGCATCGTCTCGCGATTCCCTCGGGCGGCGGCTTCGTGCAGCGGCGTATTCCCCAGAGAATCCTCCGCATTCGGGTCAGCCCCCGCCTCCAGCAACAGCTCAACGGCGCCGTTCTGCCCCTGTGCTGCGGCCAGATGCAGCGGCGTGCGGCCGTCGTAGTCCCCGGCGGCGGGGCTGCTGCCGGCTTCCAGCAGCAGGGCCACGAGAGCCCGGTCACCGCGCTCGGCAGCCACATGCAGAGGAGTGCAGGAAAACGAGCCCTGCGCATCCGTGCGAGCCCCGGCGGCCAGCAGCAGGCGAGCCGTGGACGCATCCCCGCGGCGAGCAGCTTCGTGCAGCGGGGTGTTGCCCTGCCCGTCGCAGCTCTGAGCCGAGGCCCCCGCCTTCAACAACAGCGTCGCGCAGCCCGGGTGCCCGCTCGCAACGGCCCGCGCCAGAGGCGTTTGCCCGGCGCCCGGCGCGAGCCCCGCGTCCGCCTCGGCGCCGGCATCCAGCAACAGGCGGACACAGTCCTCCCGACCGTTCGCAGCCGCCGCCATCAGCGGGCAGGTCCAGAGAGCTTGCTTTGCATCTCCGGCCTGCGGGTTCGCCCCGGCGTCCAGCGCTCGGCGAAGCGCCTCCGCATCGCCGGATGCGGCCGCCGCCAGCAGGGCGGCATCCGCCCGATGCTGCCGCGCACTTTCGTCAGCCGTGAGGCCGGACTTGTCCCGCGCCCCCTCCTCAGCCCCCCGCTCGAGCAACAGGCGGGCGGCTGCATCCTGACCGGCCTCCCGCGCCAGATGCAGCGGGGTGGCGCCGTCGCCGTTGCGCGCCTTCGCGTCGGCACCGTCATCCAGCAGCAGGCGCAGCAAGGGCAGGTCGCCCAAGCGTGCCGCGATATGCAGAGCCGTGTTCCCGTGGCAATCGCGAGCCGCCGGATCGGCGCCGTCCGCCAGCAGAACCTGCACCTGCTCGCAGAGCCCGGGCATCGGCTCATCGGCCTCCCGTTCATCCTCCGCAGCGCTCAGGAGGGCAAGCAGCGGCGTGTCCCCGTCCTTGTTCACGGCATCGGGCTCGGCGCCAGCCTCCAGAAGCAGGCGCACACAGGCCGCATCGTGAGCCCGGTGGAGCGGGGTATCGCCGAACTGATTCACCAAACGGGGATTGCCGCCGGCGTCGAGCAGCAGGCGCATCACTTCGGCGTTGGCGGCCAGATGCAGGGCTGAGCCCCCGAGCTCATCCTCGAGGCACAGAAAATTGACGTCGGCACCGCCGGCGAGGAGAGCGCGAACGCAGTCCGCGTGCCCCTCCTCCGCGGCGACGGTGAGAGCCGTCGCGCAGGTGATCGGATCGCCGCCGTCCCACCACACCTCCTCATTCACGCGGGCTCCGGCTTTCAGCAGGGCCTCGACACAGGCGACGAAACCGCCCTCCGCCGCTGCGTAGAGGGGAGTCTGCGGATCCTCGGGGTCGCGGGCGTTGGCGGAGACGCCGCTCGCGAGAAGTTGGCACAGGCGCGCCTCATCCCCGCGGGCAGCGGCGTCCAGCAGTCTGCGGGCATCCTCCGCCGATGCGGGTGTCTCCGGCTGAGCCTCGGCGCAGGAAACGGGCGCCGTCTCGGCAGCGGCCTGCGATTGCCCTGCCGGGGGCTCGGCGGGGGCAGATGCAAGGCCGACGGTGGCGAGCAAGCTCAGCAGGCCGGCGGTTAAGGTGATCTCGTTCATCTCGTGGTATAGGGTTCGATGTTGCGGCGGCTGCGGCCGCCTCAGGGGGAAAGCGGCCCAAGGGATGCGGGCATTCGCCGCAGCGGGGGCGACTGCGTGGCCCTTCTCCGTTATATATCACACAGGCTGAGGGGAAGACAAGTTTTTTCCGCAAGGCCATGCACCTTGCCGCAGCGCGTGCGCTACCTGAACGGGCACGGCCTGCCGCATCGGACGGCGTGACCGGAGCGTTCTGAGGAGCGAGGACGACCGAGTCCCCGCGGCTCACCTGCGCTCGCGGGCCTCTTCCGTCTGCGCGATGAGCCGCTCGACGGCCTCGCGCTCGGCGCTGAGCCGCTGCATGTCGCGATCCAGCCGCTCGCGCATCCGCTCGAGCTCCCACAGGCGGCAGCGCCACCACTCCGCCTCAGCGGACGGCTCGCTCATCGGCAGTTCGCGGGGGATGTCCGTCCGCCGGATGAAGCAAGCCATGCCTCCGGCCGACCGCTGCAACAGCGAAATCAGGAAGCCGAGCTCCGCCTTCGCGGCGCAGGGATTCCCCTCGAGTATGCGGAGCTGCTCGATCCACCGTTTCGCTTGCGCACGTCGGAAAACGCACTTGCTGAGGGCGAGAACCAGCAGAGGATAAAAGGGAGCTTGAACGAGCAGGTCCTCGTCGGCCGAGAACCAGCGGTCAAGTGCAGCGCTCGGGACAATCTCCGCCCGCTTGAGAAGGCTCTCGAGGAGCGGGGCGTTGTGCTCTTTGAGGCAGGCGCCGATGCCGATGATGAGCCCCTCTTGGTCTTTGACCAGCGCGAGGGCCTCCTCGCTGTTGCCGGTCCTGACGGCAACAGCGATTTTCCGGCGGCGGAGGCGGGCGCCCTCTTCGGAACTCCCCGGTGCCGGGAACGACGCGTTCTCGGGCCCTTGGTGGGTGAGGAAGCCGTATCGGTTGACGGAGTAGATTTCCATCGGCACGCCGGCGAGGGCGAGGCGCTCCTGAATCCGGGCGCCGTGCGAGACGCGATCGGTGACAAGGCCGATTCCTTCGGGCGACGGATGGGCCTCAGCCTCGTTGCGGAGAAGCTCGATGAGCGCATCGTCCGAGCTGTCCTCCTCGCCGCGCAGGCGATCCAAGCGCACCACGCGCACCGCAGAGGGCGCCTCCTGCGCGAGTGCCGCGAGGAGGGATGCATTCGGGAGTTCGCCCTCACCGGGGGCTGCGATGATGAGAGACGCCCCGGCCTCGATGAGGGCGGGTTTGATGTGTTGCAACAGAAGGCCGACCTGCGGATGATACAGGGCTGAGGCCTCGACGACTAGGGGCTTCGCCTGCACGATGGCGGCCAGAGCCTGATACGCGAGATGATCGTAGCGAGCTCGCTTCTCTTCGGCGGGTTCGAAGGGGTCATACAAATCGCCCCATTCGCGGAGGGACAGGGAACTGAGGCGGCCGGGGCCCTTTCCGTCGAGGCTTGAGGGGACTTGTTCGCGCAGGGATTTGAGCAGCTCGATATCGCGAGAGACCACGATTTGCGAGCATTCGTTCCGCTTGAGCTGCACGGCCTGCTGAAGGGCCGTGCGCTCGCTGACATTGCCCCAAGGCTCTCCGCTGCGCAGGATGAGCCGGCCGCTCTCATCCCACTCGGAATCGGGGCCGAACATGATGTGGAAGCTCCGCAGCGAGGCGGGCTCGCCCGGTGCCTTCCTCACGGACGTGTAGAGGTCGTGCAGCTCAGTTCGCTTGGAGATCGGGTACCAAGAGATGTCGTCTCCCTCGAGCCATTCCCCCGGCATGGGGAGCCGGAAGCTCGCGTCATCGCAGCGGCAGGCGCGGCACAGGGCTTCATAGCCGGGTGCGACCATGAGGACGTGATCGTTCTCGAGCATCCGAGATCCGACGACGGTGTCGAGCAGGACGCGTCCGACGAGGCCGGTGAGGGCGTCGGAGGTGAGGTAGACGAAATCCGCGCCGGAAAGGAGGTCGCGGTAGCTGTCCATAAGCGGCTCAATTGTGCGGCGGTACGCGAGATATTCCATTCCTTTCGTTGACATGGCGGGATTCAGGGAGCTTGTGACTTTCGTGAAGGCGGCTGGGCTGAGCTTCGGGCACGGCGGGTAAAATAGGGCGGGCTCGCTGGCGACTGGTGCGATTATATCACATTTTATTTTTCTGTCAATTCATTTCGGCTTGAGCACCTGCGTTCACAAGTGCCGCTTATCACTCCTAATCCTTTACATGTATGTCGTTAATAAATTGCGTCGCAGTTTGCACCATGGGTAGTGGCGCATGTCTGAACCGGAATATATCTTATAGAAAACATCCTTCATATGAGATGCCGGCGGCTCGCGTGTCGTTCGCGACGTCTCGGACAAGGGCTCGCGCGCGGCTTTTTCTCTCTCCGAGACGACGTGCGCGGGCCGACGGGGCTCACGACCGGGACGCTCAACAGCTAAGGATTCGACCTCGGCTCGCAGAACGCAAAGTGCCCCCCTGCTCCGCTGCGACCTGCGTCAGCAAAGCTCACGCAGGTCGCGCGTTTTTCGGCGAAAAAGATCCTTGAGGACTCTGCGCTCCCATTCCTGATCGATCTCGATCTTCACTCCAAGCTTTCTCTCTGCCAGCATGATGGCTTCCACGTCGCAGAAATCCGAGTATGGGTTAAACAGGATGTCGGACAATCGATCATTCGGGTACAAATACGGCGTGGGCAGACTCATGATGCGCGCTATTTCCGCGATGCAATCATCATCCGGGACAGCATCGGAGCAAGTCCAGGCCTGCTCGTATGCACCTCGCGTCTCCCTCGCAATGAGCGACGCCACTCCCGATTCTGACGTCGGAGCTGCTGACTCCGCCGCCAAGAGGAGAGGAGGTTGGCAAAGGGAGAGATAAGGTATTGCGAGAGTTTCATGATAAACGTGGCCCTGCCTGTGCTCGAGTGATATTTCCCGGCTGTGCGGAATCACCGCAGAGGGGGCATGACTGCACGGAAGACTCCGCGAGCACCCCGCTTCGTTCTCAGCTCCGCTGATGGGAAATGCGCTGCCCGACCTGGCTGCTTCGGCTTCATCCTGTCCTTGTTTGCAGTTGCGTTGTTCCGGCAGTGCCCCGTCTTGAACAACGAGAAGTTCATCCCGCATTCGGGGGTAGATCGAAATGTCTTTTAACACGCAGAAAGGGGAACGGCAAGCCTTTTGGGCGGAGCTGACACACGGCGTTGCCCTCCGCGCGGCTACAAGGGGCTTGATTCGTGCGCGTCGCAGAGTTGCAGGACTCGGTGAGACGGGTTTCGAGACGCCGGCCAAAAGTCGGACAGCCTAGGATTTGAACAGAAAATCCGGGCAATATGAATTAATGCTTGACAAGGCGAGGCACTCTTTGCTAAAGCGTAGGGGATATCTGCAGGGATTGCACACTCTCCTCAAGCAATGCGTCCTTTCCTCAGCCTTTACCAACAAATAACACATGAAACTTCATCTCCCGACCAATCTCCGCGCCGCGCTGCTCGCCTGCTTGGCAGCTACCGCTACCTTGGCAACCAGCCTCGGCACCGGCACCATCGCCGGCGGTGCTCTTATCGTCTCGCTCGCCTCCGGATCTAGGGCACAGGCCGAGGCCGGTGACAGCATGGATGACCCCCTCAAGTTGCCGAACAGTGACGGCACCGCGGGTTCCGTCACCAATCTCAATCTTTCGTCGTACGGTGAGAATCAATATATCGATTTGAACGTCTCCGGCGGGCATCTCATCAATTCCACTGACGGCAACGGCAACATCGCAGCCAACATCATCATCACTCAGCTGAAGCTGACGGACGGTTACGGCAATGCCGCTTACAATTTCAGCGGAAGCATCTCCGGCTCCGGCGAGTTCTCGTACAGCAAGGCGCTGGCGGGCGGCGGTCAGTCCTGGGACTTCCTGGGCGATGTGTCCGGCTTCACGGGCACGATAAATATCAGCGGTAACGGGGCACACCTGGAAGAGTTGAAGTTCACCGGCGGCGGTGAGATTAATGCCGCATCCATCAACGTTGCCGATACCCTGAGCATCGGGAATACAACGGGCCGCAGTGACGGCACGGGCAGCTCAGCTTACGCGACAACCGTCACGGGCACCGTAACGGCAGGCACACTTAATGTTAAGGGTACAACGGATAATACCTTCAACAATACCGTTACCGTCGGGACTCTCAATGTCGACGGCACAGCAACCAACACTTTCAGCGGTGCCGTCAACACCACGACGCTAAACCTCAGCGGCACTGCGAATTTCACCGGCGTGACGACTTCCCTCGGCACCGTCAATCTGGCTGACGGCTCCTCCATATCAGGCGGTTCTGCTACGGCGACATATCTGGCACCCAACGCAACGGCGACAATCGGCGGCAACTACACAACCGCCGGTCTGACCATTACGGCAGGATCTGCTCTCTCCATTGCCCCGGGAGCTACCGCACTGGTCACCGACGAAACCAGGGTTGCCGGATCCATCGACATTGCCGGCACAGGCATTTTGAACCTTCAAGGAAGGCTCAGTATTGAAACGCCGACGACCATTACCGGCACGGGCACTCTCGATCTCAGTGGCCTCACCTCTATCAGCGTTGCCCCGTCCATGGCCGGCGGGATTACGGAAATCAGGGATGAGCAGAACAACATCACGGGCTGGACGCTGAGCTATGAGTTTCTGACCATCGACGGCGGTATCACTCTGGCGGACGGCAGTGATGCGGTTCTGACGGGAATGGGGCTGACCAATACAGACGGGACATGGACCTTCTCTGAAACGATTCTCGTCAACGGATGGGATGCCAACTGGGGCTACACGGGGCTCGAAGGCTCGCCTGACGTCGCCTCCTTGCCGACAAATGACGGGGCCTTCTCGTACAATGAGGACATAGGCAGGGAAAATGATGCCCTGATCAATTGCGTCTTCATCGGCAACAAGGCTGAGTATGCGAGTGACGGCACGGCTGCCATCCGGATCACGAACGGAACGAATGAAGCGAACACCTACATCATCGGCGGTTCTCCGTCGACTTCAACAGAGCTCGATACGTGGATTTACATTGACATCGCTCCCGGTTCCGTCGACACCATCGGCACCATCGTCGGCGGTAACCTCTCCAACGATTGGAGCGCAAACTCCACTGCCGGCAATTTCATCGGCAACAGCCATATCCTGCTCAAGAACGGCACAGCCAACAACATTATCGGCGGTAACCTTCGTGACGGGGCCGGCACCAACGGCTTCTTCACCGGCAATTCCTACATCAGCGTGGAGGGGGGCAACGTCGAGGGCTTCGTTCTGGGGGCAGGCACCACAGCCCACAGCAGCTCTAACTCATTTATCGGCGATACCAACATCTGGGTCTATACCGTACTCACAACCGGAGATACGACGCTTAAAATTGATGCAAGTGCTGCGAATAATACGACGAATCTGTCAGCCGAGTTCGCTGCGGTCGCGGGTGGCGGTGCCACCGCTCGCAACATCAACGGCACGATTGCCATTTCCGGCAATACCTCCGTGACCATCGATCTCTCTGATTATGCAGGCAGCAACGGAAGCGAATTCGGCAAATACGTCGTCGGCTCCTCCATCGCCTATGAATCCGGTGCAACCGTACGTCAGACCGGAGACGCTTCCGTCTCGATCATCTCCCGAGACGGCCTCACCTTCCGCGACGCCATCATCGGCGGACACTTCAACCCTTACAGAGCTTCGTCTCTCACCCTCACGGGCAACAGCTCCGTAGCCATAGATGCGAGCGCAGGCGGCACCTTCTCTCACATTGTTGGCGGTTCCTACCTCGGCGAAACGGCAACGGCTCAGGCGACCCATGCAGGCAACAGCTCCGTTGAGATCAACGGGGGAGCGAACGCCGTATTCCTCGGGAGCATTATCGGCGGCTCGATGGATCTGATGGCGGCCGGGAGTGCCAAGCTCGTCGATCATCAGGGTGATACGAGCGTTACCATCAAAGGCGATGCTACGTTCTCCGGAGGGCTGACTCTCAACGGAGATCAGCTGGCCGTCATCGGCGGCACCTACGTCAAGAACTACACGAACGGCGAATACACCAAGACAAAGAACTCGACCGTTGACATCAGCGGCGGTTCGTTCGACGGACTCGTCGTCACCGGTTCCGTTGTGCCGTATAGATCCACAACGACCATCTCCGGTGTAAACACCCTCAAGATTAGCGGGGGCACCTTCAATAAAGCTGTCATCGGCGGCGTGGCGTCAAATGGCGGCGGTTATGCCTCCAACATCACCTTCAGCAGCGAGGAAACCGATATCGACGTACAAATCACGGGCGGGCGATTCGCGAGCAGGGCCGACATCATCGGCGGCTCGTATCTCGTGGAAGCAGCGGGCGACAACAAGAGCACCTTCAACGGCACGATTCAGCTCGCTGTCAGCGGGGCCACGGTTGACTCCAACATCTACGGCGGCACATACATTGAGGGCAACTCTCCCGTTGTTCAAAAGGATGTCGAACTTACTCTCGGCAACTCTGAGGGAACAACAACGGCGATCAACGGAAGCGTCTATGCGGCCGGTTACGCGGAAGGAGATGCCGCCTTCAGCACCGAGAACACGAAGGTCACCATCGCCCAAGGCGTAAGCTTCGGCGGCAGTGCGGACGCCCCCATCACCATCAGCGGCGGCTATGGCGGGAGCGGAGCCAACGCCACCGTCACGGGCTCCAAGACCTTGGCTGCCACGGGTGGCTCCGTCGATCTCAGCGGCAATAACATTATTCTGAGCAATTTCACCACGGCGGACGTCGCCGAGGGCAGCTCGCTCAATCTGGGCTCCAAGCTGGCGACTGCCGGCATCACCACGAAAACCGGAGCGGGCACACTTGCCATCGCAGGCGATATGACCGGCGCGAACCTGCGAGTTGAAGGCGGCACGTTGCAAGTCGGAAACGCCACAGTTCTGGGCAGCCTTGCCATGGCGACCGACACCACGCTCAAGCTCACGGCATCGGGGGCGGATGCTCTGCATCTGAGCTCGCTCATGATCGACGACGGGGCAAGTATCGGGCTCGATCTGACGGGGCTCACCCTCGACACAACGCAGTCAGACTACACCCTTGTCGCCTTCGATTCGGAACAAAGTCTTGATCTGAGCCGATTCGAAATCGCATTGGGTGACGGATGGACGGGAGAACTGAGCCTCATCGACAACAAACTCGTTTTGACGGCAAATCAGTTCCTGTATTGGGACGCAACTGATGTTCCGGGAGTTTGGACGGCAACGGATGAAGATAACTTCTTCACCGGAGGCTCCGGCTCGGCGGCTACATGGGTGAGCGGCTCAGGCACCACGCTCGTTTTCGGTGAGTCGAGCGAAGTGAAGGATGTCTCCATTGAGGGTGGTCTCATTGAGGGTGGTCTGGAGGTGGCCGACATGATCGTTCAAGCCGGAGCCGGCAACACCTACAGCTTCACAGCCTCCAACGGCGCCATTACCTCGCTGGGCAACCTCACCGTTGAAAGCGGCTCTGCCTCCTTCGGCGCGGGAGCCCTCGCTGTCACGAGTGAGACCGATGTCACCGTAAGCAACGGCGCGACGCTGTCGCTGGCGGACAAGGGAACGTCCACCGACGGCAAACTCAACATCGCGATGGAGGGCGGCTCGACGCTGGTATGGGCGGGCAGCAGCGACGTGCTGGAGGGCAACAGCCTCGCCCTCGGCGAAGGCACCGTCACGCTGAATATCGGCTCCAATGACACGAGTCTTGCGGGTCTGACCAACACAGCCGGCAGCGCGCTCACCGAGGCGACGACCATCGCCGTGGCGGGCAGCGGCAGCGTGACGCTGGCCGATGACAGCATCGGCAGTGCCGGGCTCGACATGGGCACGGGCACCACGCTGGCAGGGGCTCAGCATGCGGCGAACAATGCCATTGCCGGAGCCGGCAGCGTCGGCATCGACGCAGACACTGCATGGAATGGCGCAAACAAGACCTACAGCGGTGCAACGAACATTGCCGACGGCGTGACGGTCACGGCTCAGGGCGGCATCTCGTCCGGCAACACAGCCGTCTCGCTGGGTGAGGGCTCCACGCTGGTACTGGCCGACGGCAACCGGGGATTCGGCTCCATCAACACCGGCACGAGCGGCACGGTGGTGATCACCACTAACGGAGACTTTGAGTCCAACCGATGGCTCTGCGGTTCCGGCACGATTTGCGTTGACCTCAGCCTGACGGACAGCGCGGGCAGTAACAAATCCGTCGAAGACATCCGTCTCACGGCAAGCGGCTTTGTCACGGCAGCCATCCCGAATGCAGGCAATGTGACCAATAACGGTGCCCCGAGTCGTTTCACCGGCACTTATTTGCTCTCCGGCGGCCAACTGTATCTGGACGTGGAGCGCAACGGCAAGCTCGCCATGGGGCTTGACCCTGCTCCGACCATTAAGGTAGAGAGCGACGGCCAGCTTCTCGTCGGCTGCCCCGACTCCGGCAATTGGACCTTCAACATCGACCTGACGGGAGCCTCGTCCGAAGCGATCGGGGCGATCACCGGGCAGCAGGCCGGTCTCGTTCTGGACATCACGGGCAACACGGCGGCAAACTTCACGGGTTCTCTGACGATGCAGGACGGCAGCTCGCTGGCCTCGATCGGCGGAGCCTCGGAGTTCTCGGGAGCCGTCACCCTCGGCAAGACTGCGGAGATGAGGGTCGAGAACGGCACGGTGACTCTGTCGGGATCCATTACGCAGGAGGCCGACGGCTCGCTCTCTAAGACGGGCTCCGGCACCCTGAAGTTTGCTACGAGCTCCGCAGCCAACATCGCTCTCGATGCCGGCACGCTGGATCTGGGTGCGGCATCCATCGGCGCCTCGGTCACGGCTGCTGACGGCACCGCGATCAACGCCTCGGTGGCGTCCACCCTCGCTTCGCTCACGGTCGATGGCGGTACGACGACCCTCACGGGCAATGCCACCACGCTGACCAGCCTCAGCGGCTCCGGCACCGTTGATGTGCAGAATGATCTCACGATCAACGGCGGGGACTTCGCAGGCACGCTGGAGATGAACGGCGATACCGGATCTCTGACGCTGGGTGCAGCGGATGCCGCCGCCAATGCGGACATCCTGCTCTCGAACGCCAACGCAACCCTGAACGGAGCTGACGCCGCGAATGTCTATCAGATCGGCTCGCTGAACGGCACAGCCGGCACGGTCGCAGCCGGCAATTACCAAGTCAGCGCGGGCGGCGAGTTCAGCGGCACGCTGGCAAACGGTGTGGAGCTGGAGGTCACCGGCGGCGAGCTGAAGCTCGGCAGCAACACGGCAGCGGAAGCCGAGATCCGGCTCACCGGTGCTTCGCTCGGCACGGCGTCGAGCGTGGGAGAAGATGAGGTCGTCAGTATCGGGAATCTCACCGCCGATGACAGCAGCACCCTGAATGCCGGTCGCTACGTGCTCAGCGGCTCAAACAGCGCCTTTGCAGGCAAGCTCTCCGCGGGCGTTCAACTCACGGTGGCGAGCGGGGCCACCCTGAATCTCGAAGGCGTCACCATTCAGCCGGGTGGCCCGATAAACATCATCGGCGAAGGCGGCAGCACCATCAATGAGCTCAGACTCTGGTCGGGAATCACGCTGCATGCCTCCAACACCGGTGAGGATTCGCAGGTGTCTCTGAGCGGGGGCATGTTCCTCGGGGGCAGCGTTCAGTTCGACATGACGAAGGTCTCGGACGGCGAAGACGGCGTTCCCGTCTATGCTCCGTCGACAACGGCAGCCTATAATGGCGGCGGAGACCTTTTCATCTTCGGTCAGAACAACCTCATCCTCAATCCGGGCACGGGCGTGTCGATTCAAAACGGCACCTACACCCTGATCGAGAACGTCGGTGAGCTGGAGGAAAAAGAGCTGGGCTATCTGGTGCTCAATTACTCCAGTTGGAAGCGCCTGCGCCACGACCTGAGCCTCGAGCAGAACGGCTCTCAGTATGATCTCGTCCTGACGGTGTCCGGGGAAGCTCGCAGCCTGACCTGGCAGGGCGATGCGTCCGGCGCCGGCAACTGGAGTTACACGGAAGATGTGGATCCCAATCAGCCCTGGACCTACACGAGCGGCAGCGGGACGGCGGCATCCGACTTCAGCAACGGTGAAGCCGTCACCTTCGACACGCTGGAGGGTATCACCGGACCGGCTGTCGTCAACGTCACGACGGATGTGATCGCGGGCAGCATCGTAGTGAAGGGCGATACGAGCTACACATGGGCGTCGGAGAACATCTCGACAGTGGCGACGGTCAACGGCGGCAAGCTGGAGGTGGGCACTGCTGACGAGGCGTTCAACGGCACGCTGCGTCTGGAGACGGAAACAGCCATCGCCGGCGGTGTGGACATCAACAGCGGCACCGTTGTCGCGGCTCACTCCTGGGCCCTGAAGGACTCGGTGGTGACGGTGAACAAGGACGCAACGCTCAAGGTGGATCAGACCGCCGCCGGCACGAAGATCTTTGCCTCGTCCATCACGATGAACGACGGCAGCCGTCTGGCCGCGATGGGCAACGCCGGCGGCACGGTGAACAATGTGGCGACCAACGGCGCCGTCTCGCTCGCCGGCGAGGGCGATGCCGTGCTCAATCTGGGCTTGAGCTCGATCTCCTCTGACAGCGTGCTGACGACGGACGGGACCGTGAACATCAATGAGGCGCCGAAAGATGCCTCCTTTGCGGCTCTGATCGTCAACTCGGGCACGACGAAGCTGGATGTCTCCACGGATCTGATCGTCGACAGGATCAGCGGCGACGGCACGCTACAGGTCGAGGGCGTGCTCACCAGCGCGAGCTCCTCCCTCGATATCGCCCATCTTGCGGTGAATTACGGCTACATGTATTCGACCGCGGCGGAAGGCACGACGGTCGCGTGCTTGACGACTGTCAGCCACAACGGTACGTTCTTCGGCACGTGGACTCTGGAGAATCTGGCCGACGGGGCCGATATGAATGTGGGGTCTCTGACGAGTGCTTCGAATACCGCCTCGCTGACGATCAATCAGGCGAAAGATGCCACCATCAGCGTGGGTTACGGCAGTTCGCTGACGGTGGAGAGCAACGCAACCATCAGCTCGATCAGCACCTACTACGGCGGCGCCACGGTGACGCTGGCCGATGACACAACCGTGGGCTCCCTCATCCTGGAAAGCGACTTATTCGTGCATTATCCGGCCAACGAGCTCAACACAGCCACGGCAGACGGCACCATCACGGTAACGGGATCAGCGACGATTGAGAAAACGACGGTGAATGCCGCCGAGCTCGTTCTGATGGGCAACGCCAGTCTGGATCTGGGCACAACGGTCAGCACCGTCACGGTGAGCGGCCAAGACAGCGTGACCGATGAAGCAAGCGGCACCGTGACGCCTGGCACGACGGTGGCTCTGGGCGGTACGGAAATCGGCCACCTGCTTCTTGAATCCGGCACGGTAACAACGACGTCTTCGACGCGAGTCTCCCTGATTGAAATGTCCGGCGGCACCCTTGACTTCTGCGGCAACAACATCGGCATTGCCCCGCCGTCAACGCCGGGTGCACCGGAGCCGATTTCGATGTACGGCGACATCGTGATGACGGGCGGCTCCCTGGCCGGGGCCGAGCGATACAGAGGCTTGATCATCATCAACGATGCAATCGGTCAGACCTTCGAAATGGGAGGGCTGAGCGACGAAGCGACGCTGATGCTTCAGAATGCCGAGGGCACGCAGCTGACAGGCCTCACGGGCGTGACTCTCGGCGATGGCTCTCTGATCACGATCTCTGCGGGCATGACGAGCGAAGCCGGGGCTCTGCTGCAATTCTCCGAGCAGGGCACGGCGGGAGTAGCTGAGAATGCGACGGTGACCTTTGACATCAATGATGTGCTGGGCATCGTACGCAGTGCGGAAAATCAGTCTGCCACGTTCACTCTGGGCAACGGCTACGCCGATCTGAGCGATCTCAACAGTGCCGTCACCTTTGATGCATCGCTGTATCTGATGAACATGCAGGCTGAGTTCACGCAGGACGGCAAGCTGACGCTCACACAGCTCAGCCCGAGTGATCCCGACACGGTCTACATCGCCTCGGAAGCTCAAGGCAGCGGCAATGCCGCATGGGCAGGCAACGGAGACCGACTCATCTATAACTCGACAGAGGGCTACACGGTCGTCTACATCAATCAGGACACAACGATTGATCTGGTCAACGGCCTCGGCCTCCTCGACCCGGCCGAAATTCCCGCCGGCAAGACGGACGTCGGTCTCGCTCTGCCCAACCTGATCGGCTCCTCCGGCACAACGCTCACCATCGTCGGCGACAACGACGGGACGGGCACCAAGGATCTCGTCTCCATTGTGCCAAATCTCTCTGCGGATGAGCTGCCGAACAACGTACGAAACGCGCTGAGCTTCGGCGGCACGATCAAGCTTCAGGGCACGGATCTCAAGCTGATGGCCGCGGATGCGGCAACAAGCGAGCCGGACAGCGAGTTTGTGTACCGCGTCGCTTCCCTGCAAGCGGATGAACATTCGCAGGTCATCGTTCAGAGCGGCGTACTGCAACTCGACAGCAGCAGCACGCTCTCCGGCGGGCTTTCGGTGGATGAGAACGGACAGCTTGCCCTGCGCGGCGACACGACCTTGAGCGGCGCAGTCACGGGAACGCTCCTCTCGGGCACCGATAAAGCGAGAGCCGACGTATCCGTCGGCAGTGGCAGAACGCTGACTCTCGACGGCGCAGAGCTGGCGGGAATCTCCATTGCGGGAGAGGCCGGCTCAGTGATGTCGATCGCGTCCGATTCATCCCTTGATATGAGCAGCGCGACCAGCGGCCTGCTGCTCAGCGTCGAGGAAGGCGCGGCCCTGAGCATCGTGGCTGACCAATCGAGCAGCCTGACAACGACCTACGCGACAGAGCCGACACCCGGCGTACTGGAGTACGAAGGTCTTGTGGGCAAAGGCTCACTGGTCGCCGATGCGAGTGCCGCAGCCGAAATCGTACTGAATCCGACGTCGGGAACGGGCTACATCTTCGAAGGCAGCCTGGCCGACTACAACGGAACCATCACACTGAAGGGCGAGGGCACGCAAGCCTTCACGCAGGACGCTGCGGCAACGAGCTTCCGCGTAACGGGCGGCAATCTGGTGCTGGCAGATACGGTCTCGACCGTCGGCTCGCTGCAACTCAGCGGCACGGGTCAAGCCTACGTCAACCTCGTCGACGAGAATAACGCAGGGGCCAACCGCACCTTCGCGGTGAAGAATGAGCTTCGCCTCGGAGAAGGCTCAACGCTGAACCTCACGCTGAATCTGACACAGGCGATGCTGGACGGTACGGCAGCCATCACATCAACCTCCGCCTCCTACACCGGAGGTTCAGTCTCGCTGAACCTGGTCGGCATGGATGAGGGGCTCGACCTGACGGGCGGCGAGACGGTAACGGCCACGCTGATCTCCTCCGTCACAACAGTGACCGACACCGAGGTCTCGCTGGCTCGCCCCGAGGATAAACTGCTGCAAAAATACTTCGGCAACACGGCACGAGTCGAAGTACAGGGTAATAACCTTGTTCTGACGGGCACGACCGTCACGGCAGAGACGGCCGACTTCCACGCCTCTGCCGCCCTGACGCAGAACGGCAGGACGGGCGCGGCGATGCTCGATGATCTCTATGCGACGACGAATCCTCAGCTGAATGCGCCGGGCAGCGTTGCGGCATCCGTGCTCAATGAGCTCGAGCAGCTGATTCTCGCGGGAGACAGCGCAGCGGCCGACCGGCGTATGGCAGCAGTTGCAGGCGCAAGCGCGACGGCAATGGGCATGGCCTTTGCCGTCGACGTGCAGCGCCAGCTCAAAGCCATCCGCAACCGCACGACCACGATGGGCGTGAACGACGCCTACGTGAACCCCGACATGCCGTACTTCAACGCCTGGGTCAATGCCGAGGGCAGCTACCGCAGCCTCGAGCAAGACAGCACCTACGCAGGCTATGAGTTCAACAGCTGGGGCGGCACGCTCGGCTTTGATGCCGACATCACGCCGAATTGGACGGCAGGTCTGGCGCTCACGGCCATGTACGGCAGCCTGACGGCGAAATCGGCGGAAATGGCCGAGGGCGATCTGAACACTTACTACGTAACGGCCTTCGCCCGTTACGCACCCTCAGCCTGGGCTCACACCTTCGTGGCCTCCGTCGGCATGGCCGACGCCACGCTCGACCGCACGGTGTCTTACAGCAGCGGCTCATACCGCACCGGCGGCGATACCGACGGCTACGGCTTCGGTCTGATGTACGAACTGGGCTACACGGTACCGCTGGATGAAGACGGACAGTCGGCACTGCAACCGGTGTTCAATATCACCTACACGCACAGCAACCTCGGTGCCTACTCCGAATCCGGCGACATGGCCGTGCGCTTCGGTGATCAGACGATGGACACTCTGACTCTGGGTCTCGGCCTTCGCGCCCAGACGACGATCGGAGAAAACATCTACAACCGCACCTCCCTGCTCGAAGGACGCGTGCTGGCGAAGTGCGACATCGGCGACCGCAGCAGCTCGGCCTCAGCAGCCCTCGCGGCTCTGGGGCGCACGGCGGGAGAAGTTGAGTCGGCAGAGGTCGGAGCCTTCGGCGTTGAACTCGGCGCCGGGCTGACCGTCCCCGTGGGTCAGGAAGGCGGCTCGCTCTTCTTCGACGCCAGCCTTGAACTGCGAGCGGACTACACGAACGTGAACGCCACGGTCGGCTACCGCATCAACTTCTGACGGATAGCTCCGCAGACCGCAGACTTCGGGGGGGCGACTTCGGTCGCCCCCCTTTTTTTGCAAGCTACAAAAAACTCCGTGAGCTCGTTGAGAGCTTACTTTTTTGACGTAAGCTCTCAACTAACTCACCTCGCAGGTGACCGCGTGGCACTCGTTGTCTGAGGT